>Ga0247611_10000137_pt1 | contig 150064 bp, 110 predicted proteins | sample 177DNAGHGhighgp2_FD_192422 | JGI IMG/M metagenome (GOLD analysis project Ga0247611, IMG submission 192422) | Sheep rumen microbial communities from Palmerston North, Manawatu-Wanganui, New Zealand - 1770 DNA GHGhigh gp2 | ecosystem: Host-associated > Mammals > Digestive system > Stomach >...
CCGAACCTGAAAACCGACAACAGAGGAAGGGCTACGGTAGAGTTCTACAACAACTCATCGTGTACATCCATGTTCATCTCTGCTGAAGGAATGACGGAAGACGGAAAATTTATCATAAACGAATAACATCATGATGACAAAAGCAGTAAAATGGTTGCTGATTGCTAACATTGCAGCATTCATTATCTCAGCATTATTCGAGCTTGCTCTTGGAATACATATAAATGCATTGCTAGGTTTGCCATATGTAGGTAGCCCTGGATTCTTGCCATTTCAGATCATCACTCACATGTTTATGCATGGAGATCTTTGGCACATTTTCTTTAATATGTTTGCCTTATGGATGTTCGGACGTATCATGGAGCAGACTTGGGGATGGAAAAAATTTCTCATCTACTACTTTGTATGCGGATTGGGGGCAGCGATTATTCAGGAAATAGGCCAAGCTATCGGCCTAATCAGTCCGTATGACTATATTATTGGTGCCAGTGGTGCCGTAATGGGTATTATGTTGGCTTTCGGAATGATTTATCCGAACGAAAAACTATTTATTATACCTATTCCATTCCCATTGAAAGCAAAATACCTGATAATTGGCTATGCTATTTATGAGATTATTCTAGGATTTTTACAACTTGACAAAGTAGCCCATTTTGCCCATCTGGGTGGTATGCTCTTTGGATTTCTACTTATCTTATATTGGCGTTGGAAGTCCAAAAAAGGCTCAAGTCGTGCATCACACACGAAATGGAGAACGACATCAACACACCCAAACATGACTGTCTCCTATAACAAAAATGAGCGTAGTCGCGACTATGAGTACAATGCCCTGAAAAAGGAGCAGAACGATGAAATAGATCGTATCTTAGATAAGATACGTAGAGATGGGTATGCTTCCCTAAGTGAAGAAGAGAAACGCAAACTATTTGAGGCATCAAATAAATAAAAAGCCAATCCAACGACTTATTACCTTTGAGGAATGAAGCTATTCAAAAAGATTCTTATATGGATTTTGGCCATACTGAATACACTCTTTGTGCTTGCAATGATTTTGTGTGCCTACTCCGTATATTTGCGGCCTGCAGATTTTCCTAATTGGTCTTATCTAGGTATGACATTCCCTTTCTTCATCATCGCAACACTTATCTTCCTGTTGATTTGGCCTTTTGTGAAATGGAAATGCTGTGCTATCAGCATCCTCGGAATCATCGTCTGTTGGAACAGCATCCGCAACTATTGCCCCATTAACCTTTTTCAAGATGTACCTAGCGGCAAATCGTTTGGTATTCTGTCTTATAATGTATTTATGTTTCATGGCTATCACGAAGGTAAGACCGATATCGTTGATTACATCCTCAACTCAAAAGCAGATGTTGTTTGCCTACAAGAAGCTAGTGGAGTCAAAGAAGAGAAACTATATTCACTTCTGAACAAAGTCTATCCATACATTGAAACAGGAGAATCGTCAGGATATGAATGCGCATTCCTATCAAAATTCCCTATACTATCAACCGAGAGCATAGACTTTGGTACCACCTCTGCTCGATGCACAGTCTATGAAATCTTAGTTTACGATGACACTGTGAAAGTATACAATTGTCACTTAGAGTCATATAAGTTAAATGATGACGATAAACATCGTTATAAACAGATTATTAAGCAATCAGTTTCTTTAAACAAAAAAGATCAGGCAGAAGATTCCCTTGATATCAAAGAAAGTTTCTGGTGGTTAGAAGAGAAACTGGCTAAGGCAAATGCTACTCGTTCGCTCCAAGCCGACAAACTAAATTCACTGATTAAAAAAGAGAATAATCAGCATCTTATCGTATGTGGTGATTTCAATGACTCCCCCATTTCCTATGTACATAAAACACTAACAAAACAGTTAAAGGACGCCTACACAGAATCTGGAAATGGACCAGGTTGGTCATATAATCAAAATGGCATGTATTTCAGAATCGATCACATCTTAATAAGCGAGAGTTTCAATTCATATAATGCAAAAGTGGATAAATACGGCAAAGAAAGTGACCATTACCCCATTTTTTGTACACTTGAGATGCGATAAGTCTAAATTTTTTGTTAACTTTGCACCCTTGTAATGCGTTCATTTAGAAAACTCCTTTCTTGAAAGGGGAAATTCTACTATGAAAAGGCGAATAATAAACATTAAATAATAAATAAAAAACTATTCATCATCAACAATGCAAAACAAAGGATTTGTTAAGTTTGTAGCCATTGCGCTAACACTTATCTGCATCTTCTATTTGTCTTTCTCCGTAGTAACTAACTACGTGGAGAATAAGGCATCAAAGATGGAAGAGAAGGAAGCAGAACTTTATTTGGATTCGCTCAGCATGAATCCATTCTACTTGGGAACCTACAACCTAAAGCAATGTCGTGAAACTGCCATCGGATTGGGTCTTGACCTGAAAGGTGGTATGAACGTCATCCTTGAAGTATCTGTTCCTGAAGTAGTAAAGGCTTTAGCCGACCACAAGACTGATTCTGCATTTGTTCAGTCGGTAAATGAAGCTCAAAAGCAAGAAGTCGAAAGTCAAAGCGATTTTATCTCACTGTTTGTCAAAGCCTTTAAGAAGAATGCGCCAGACGCTAAGCTGGCACAGATCTTTGCAACTCAAAAGTTGAAAGGTAAGGTCAATGCCAACAGCAGTGACGATGAGGTTGAAAAGGTGCTCCGTGAAGAGGTTAACACCGCTATCGACAACTCATTCCTAGTACTCCGTACCCGTATCGACCGATTCGGAGTTGTTCAGCCAAACATTCAGAGAGTTGAAGGCCAGTCAGGCCGTATCATGGTCGAGCTACCAGGTATCAAGGAGCCAGAACGTGTAAGAAAGCTCCTTCAGGGTAGTGCAAACCTTGAATTCTGGGAGACATACGACACTCAGGTCATCCTCCCCTATCTTAATCAGTTAAACACTGCACTTCGTAACGGACAAGTTACTGAAGAGGCTACCGATTCTACTGCTACAGAGGAAGTTGCAGAAACCACTCCTGCTGCAGAAGAAACTGATTCTACAGCCAAGGAAAGTAAAGAAAACATTCTGAATCAGGTAGCTACTGCTGAGCCAAAAGCTCCAACAAAAGCTACCGATGCAAAGGAATTAGAGAAAGCAAAAGCAGAGAATCCTCTGTTTGCGATCTTCCAGCCTTATCAGGGCGACAATGGTTGTGCCGTTGGTTATGCTCTGGCATCTGATACTGCAGAAATCAACGCTTTGGTAAGCGGTGAAATTGCAAAGCAAATTTTCCCTGGTGACCTTTCACTTAAGTGGGGTGTTAAATCCATGGATAAAGCTGGTAGAATCTATACATTGTATGCTATCCGTATGACGGGTCAGAATGGACGTGCTCCTCTCGAAGGTGACGTGGTTACAGAATCTAAAGACGAGTTCGATCAGTTCGGTAGACCATGTGTGACCATGAAGATGAACACAGAAGGTGCTCGTAAATGGGCTGCACTCACAGAAGCCAACAAAAATCACTGTGTAGCAGTTGTCCTCGACAATTTGGTTTACAGTGCTCCAAACGTAGACGAAGCAATTACAGGCGGTAGCACCCAGATTAGAGGTAATTTCACCACCAATGAGACCAAAGACCTTGCCAACGTGCTTCAGTCAGGTAAAATGCCTGCTCCAACACAGATTGTACAGGAAGACATCGTTGGTCCATCATTGGGTCAGGAGTCTATCAACGCTGGTTTCATTTCGTTCATCATCGCATTCGTCGTTTTGATGATTTACATGTGCGTGATGTATGGTTTCCGTCCTGGTATGGTTGCCAACTGTGCCCTGTTGCTCAACTTCTTCTTCACCCTCGGTATCCTCACCTCTCTGCAGGCAGCATTGACAATGTCAGGTATTGCCGGTATGGTGCTGACACTCGGTATGGCAGTCGATGCTAACGTGCTTATCTATGAGCGTACCAAGGAAGAGTTGAAGAGTGGTAAAAACATTAAGAATGCAGTAGCTGCAGGTTACAGCAATGCCTTCTCAGCTATCTTCGACTCTAACCTCACATCAATCATCACAGGTATCATCCTCTTCTACTTCGGTACAGGACCTATCAAAGGTTTCGCAACAACCCTTATGATTGGTATCGTTTGCTCATTCTTCACAGCAGTTTGGTTGACTCGTATTTGCTATGAGCACTTCCTGAACCGCGACAAGTGGACAGACCTTACATTCACTACAGGTATTTCAAAGAACATGATGCAGGGTACAAAATTCAACTTCATGGGTTCATATAAGAAGTCATTCGTTGGATTCGGTATTTTCCTCCTTATATGTCTTGCATCGTTCTTCCTCCGCGGCTTGAGCCAGTCAATCGACTTCACGGGTGGACGTAACTATAAGGTAGAATTTGTAAATCCTGTAGCACCAGAAGATATTCGTGCTGCATTGTCAAATAAGTTCCAGGAGCGTGCTGCTTCAGAAGAAGATGTTGATAAAGTGACAACTCAGGTCATTGCTCTCGGTACTGACGGCAAGATGGTACGTATCTCTACGAACTACCGTATCAATGAGAACGGACAAGAAGTAGATGCCGAAATCGAAAAGACTATTTACGAGACACTTGTAGCTGGTGGACAGATTGACGGCAAGACCGTAACACTCGACCACTTCATCAACCGTGATGAACGTTCAGGTGGTTCTATCATCAGTTCACAAAAGGTAGGGCCTTCAATCGCTGAGGATATTACTTACGGCGCTATCTGGTCAGTCATCCTCGCCCTCATTGCCATCTTCATCTATATCTTGATACGATTCCGCAATGTGGCATTCTCTATTGGTTCAGTAGTTGCCTTAACACTCGATACTGTGCTCATTATTGGTGTTTACTCACTCTGTTGGGGCTGGATTGGTTTCTCTCTCGAAATCGACCAAACATTTATCGGTGCCATCCTGACAGCTATCGGTTACTCTATCAATGATAAGGTGGTCATCTTCGACCGTATCCGTGAAGAGTTGAAACTCTATCCAAAGCGTGACAAGCAGATTGTATTCAACCAGTCATTGAACGCAACCCTCGCTCGTACCATCAACACATCAGTAAGTACCCTCATCGTATTGCTCTGTATATTCATCTTCGGTGGTGACAGCATACGTAGCTTTGCATTCGCGATGATTCTCGGTGTTTTGATTGGAACAACCTCTTCACTCTTCATCGCTGCTCCTACTGCATATCTCGTTCATGGACGCAAGATTCAGGAGGATGTAAAAGAATAATAATTAAAGAGAAGACCCTCCGCTGTGAGGGTCTTCTGCTTTTCTAATCGCGCTAAACGATAACATCCCAAAACAAACATAAACAAACACATTATGGAACAGAAAAACAAAGTAGCAATCATTGGATACGGCAACATCGGTCGTTATGCTTTAGAAGCTCTCGAAGCTGCACCCGATATGGAATGTGTTGGTATCGTTCGCCGTAACGTCACAGAGCCAACCATCAATGGATACAAGGTTGTCAACGACATCCGCCAGTTAGGACAAGTAGACGTGGCCATCCTTGCAACTCCGACACGTAAGGTTGAAGAATACGCAAAGCAATGTCTTGCTTTGGGCATCAATACCGTTGACAGCTTTGATATACATACAAAGATCATAGACCTCCGTCGCAGCCTTGATGCAGAAGCCAAAGCTCATGGAGCAGTAAGCATTATCAGCGCTGGATGGGATCCAGGAAGCGACTCAATTGTACGTACACTCATGGAAAGCCTTGCCCCACGTGGTATCAGTTACACCAACTTTGGTCCTGGTCGGTCTATGGGCCACTCTGTTGCTGTACGTGCTATTCCTGGCGTACGCGATGCGCTCTCCATGACAATACCTGTCGGCACGGGCATCCATCGCCGTATGGTTTATGTTGAACTGGAGGACGGAGCAGACTTCAATACCGTAGAGGCTGCAATTAAAGCAGACGCTTACTTCGTAAATGATGAGACCCACGTGATGCAAGTACCATGTGTAGACGAACTCAACGATGTAGGACATGGCGTAAATCTCGTACGCAAAGGAGTATCAGGTAAGACCCACAACCAGCTCTTTGAGTTCAATATGAAGATTAACAATCCTGCACTTACCGCACAGGTTTTAGTCAACATGTGTCGTGCTGCACTCAAGCAACAGCCAGGAGCTTATACGATGATAGAAATACCAGTCATCGATATGCTCCCAGGAAACAAAGAAGACATCATTCGTCACTTAGTATAGCATTTGCTTGTATGCTTTTTAAGCATAACAAACGAAAAAATAAAAAAAACGGCAAAATTTCTCCAAAATATTTTGCCGTTTTAATTTTATGCACTATCTTTGCGATGTATTATCAACTATAGAAATTAAAAATCAAATTATAAATGCTTATGAAAAAATTATTACTCTCAATTGTTGCGCTTGTAGCAGCAAGTGCAATTCAGGCACAGAATGTTAATATGTATATTCTGGTTGAGAACACTACAGATGCTAAGAACATTCCTGTAACCCTCTATGTAGATAACGATGTTGAGATTACTGGTCTTCAGGCTACATTTGCCATTCCAGAATCCCTTACAAAGGACAACTATCTGTATGATGAGGACGAGGAATTATGGTTCCTCATGTCTAATCGTGCTACAAAGAACCACCAAAGAAACTCAAAGAACCTGTTTAAGGCTAGCAAGCCAAACGACCTATCCATTAGTATCGTTTCAGATAATGGCAGCAAAATAAAGGAGACTTCTGGTGCTATAGGTACATTCTGGTTTGATGGCAGTACACTTGCTGATGGCACTTATACTGTTAAGATGTATGATGCTTGTGTATTCCCTGATGCAAACTCACGTATCGATGCAGCAGGTCAGCACACTCCTGAGCAGAGTGCAGACTATAAGCCATTCGAGTTCGAATGTACATTCACCGTTGCTAATGGTACTATCTCTAGCGGCATTAACAACATCTCAATCTCAAACAAAGTAGGTGGTATTTACAATATCGCTGGTCAGCAGATGAATGGCCTACAAAAGGGCATTAACATCGTTGGTGGTCAGAAAATTCTCGTAAAGTAATGTTTCAACTAACCACCCCTTAAATACAAGGGAGTAGGATGAATAAATAATAGATGCCCAGGCAGTAATGTCTGGGCATTATTAATGGCTCTTTCTGTACGAGCAAGGTGCCATTAATCTCTAATAACCAAGGGTTATTGAGTATTAAGGGAGGGTTATTAGTCCATAGGCATTCGTTCGTAGAACTGATGCATTCTTTTTTCGACTGTACTCCAACACTTTTTCGAGTGCAGCGTAACATTATTTTGAGTGCAGTCTAGCAAACATTGGCTTGTTAAGCAAAACAAAGTGCCCAGGCATTACTGCCCGAGCACCTTATTACAATTGGGACAAAAGGCTTGATTTGTCCCCTATGCATGTGAATGGTTACTTAACGTAAACCTTCTTGCCATCAACGATGTTGAGACCCTTCTGGAGGCCGTTCATCTGCTGACCAGCTACGTTGAAGATAGCCTTTACAGGAGCCTTCTTTTCAACAGAAGAGATGCCGGTTGCAGGATCTTCACCTATATAGAAAAGACGGAAGTTGTCATATCCACAATATGTTTCGCCTTGTCCACTAGGACTTTTTGTGTTCTTAATACCCAATGTGAGTATTCCATCTGTGCCAACAGTGAAGTCTAATTCATTCTCATACATACCACGAGAAAATGCGTCAGAAAATGCGCCACCATTATTTGGCAGATAAATGGTTGCTCCTCCAACTTCATGGCTAGACCAAGTTCCTGAACCAGCCTCTGTCAGGTGTTCGTCAGTCAATTGCATAACATACTTCTCTACACCATTAGCATATAGCACGCAATTGTTCTCAAGTTCTGCACCTTCAGCCAAAAGATCCAATGAACCTTGATTAGTAGTTGGACGTGAGAATGCCTGAGCCTTCACTTTGTAGTTACCAGCTGGCAAACCCTTGATAGTCTGGCTAACATCAAAAGTGTAGTTGAAGGCAGTAACAACAGGATTGTCGCTACTTCCCTTTTTCTCAATTTTGCCATTGTTTACATTCCATCCAGTACCACCATCCGTGAAGTTCGGGTTCTTTAACAATAAAGTGATTTCATCGCCTGATTTCAGACCTGCACCATCATTCAACGCAGCGAGAGCTTCCTGGGTTGCCTTAATTTCTGCAGCTTCTCTTGCAGCAATAATACCAGCAGCAATTGCCTGATAACTTGCCTCGTCCATAAACTGCCAGTATGAATTTGTAGTAGGCTCTGCAACCATTGTTAAAGCAGTTCCTTCGGCATTTATTGCTAAATAATGACCTTGCTCTGCTCCATCATATTTAATCTGAGCCTCACGATCATAGATGCAACGGATGACCCATCCTTCTTCTCTGTCTTCTGCTGCCCATTTATGATAACCAGAACCATTGCAAGTAAAACCACCAGAGAGGAGTCTGAAGAAATTACCTGAAGATTCATTTTGCTCGAAACGAACATAAGTGTAAACATGCCCAGGATCGCTGAACACATGATCATCACTACGGAATCCATCTGCTTCAGTTCCTTCGTTTTTAAGCTTGAAAGCAACTCCCAGCTCATCAATAGTAGCAGAAGCAGTAATGAACTTACCAGTACTTTTGTTGTAAAGGTAACCTACAGTACCAGAAGCGGGGATATCTGCAGCAAACGCACTTCCTACAGCTGCAAACAACGCAAAGAGTAATAGAGTAATTTTTCTCATGATTGTAATGTTTAAAAAGTTAATAATAAAAGTATATAAAAAATAGTTATTGTCTTTGAATTCTGAGCCTAACAGTTTTAAATTATTAGCACAAAAGTACAACAAAATCTTCACACTACCAAACGAGTATCAAGAAAACTCATAAAAAAACTGATTATGTCTAAATAAACAACAAAAAAAGGCGCATAGCTTTCGCCATGCGCCTATTACTTTATCTCTTAAGTACTCCTTACTTAGGAGTTGGAGAGGGATGCTTATTTACTTCACATAAAGCTTCTTGCCATCAACGATGTTGAGACCCTTCTGGAGGCCGTTCATCTGCTGACCTGCTACGTTGAAGATAGTCTTCTGAGCAGCCTTCTCGGCAACTTCGTTGATTGCTGTAGAAGTATTAGGTCCACAGTATGTCAACTGGAAGTTGTCAAAGATAATCCATTGATGCAAAGCCGTCTCATTTTTGATACCAACAGTAAATGTACCATCTTCGCCAACTTCGAATTCAATAGGATCAATTGTGTATGTACCTTGTGTGAATGAATTAGAAGCATCGCTCATGTTGGCCTCGCTTCCTGCCTTTGCTGGTACACCGGCAGTAATATCATTTGCAAAGAAGATAGGAGTTTCTTCTGTTACATCATCGTCCTGACGATAGAATCCCTGAGCGGTCAACTTATAGATACCAGCAGGTGCACCTTCAATAGTCTGCTTAACGAAGAACTTAGCATGGAAAGACTCAGCACAGTTATTGGTCTGGTTACCACCAGAAATGTTAAGATTCGTTCCACCACCTTCATTCTCTGACCAAGTTTCCCACTTATTATTACGTGCGTCGTTGCGGCTGAAATTAGCACCAGAAATCAGGAAAGTAGCATCAACTGGTGTCTCGGCTGTAGCCACAGCCAAACCTTCAAGACGCTCTTTCTTCACGTCCTCAGCAGTCATTAAATTCCACTTGCGTGGTGTGTCACTCATCACAAGATTGTTGTCTGCATCAAGGCCGATATATTGTGTACCATTGGTGATATAGAAGCTCGTACCTTGGGCTTCCAGATACCAACCAAAGGCTGCTGCATCCATATAAAGATTGGTTCCCAGGAAGTGGTTGTTACCACCATTGCTAACTTGACTATCGAAAGTTACTGAATGTTTTTCTGCATTAGGTGTAAGAGTTAGGTCAAGACCTAATTCGTTTACGATACCACGTGTACCATAGTTGTGACCTGCCGCCATCATCAGACCTGTCTCATCGTCAATTACATAGTAATTGCCAGCTGCAAAGTCAATGAAGTATTTTGACAACTTATAGGCTTCTGCTGCAGCCTCTGCAGATTTAATTACCTCATTCAATTCAGCAATAGCTGCTTCATATTCTGCAGCAGTCGTCAACGTTTTTGCTTCATAAGCCGCAATAGTAGTATTTAGTGTCTGTTTTACGTCTGCAGCCATGTCTACATCTTGATATGACTTAGCATTTTCCAGTGCTTTGTTGTAAAGTTGAACTGCATCAACAGTTGCAGTAACGCCTTTCAGCTGAATAACATGCCAGTTTGTTGAGGTAGATGTTTTTGACATACCAATCTTTATTTCACCATTACTACCTACTACGACACCATCCAGTACTACAGTAGAGAGGCCTGAGCTATTAAAGTTGGTGGCATACCAAATAGGTATTTCTTTAGAATAAGTACCTTCTGAGGTAGCTGCGTAGAGAGATACTCCAGTTTCGTTATCAATAGATTGTCCTTCGGTGTAACTCTCGCTTTTTGCTACTGATAAGTCGCCCGTGAAAGCTGTTGAGCCAAAGCCACGATCAAAAGTAAAAGCTGCAGCACCATAGAGTTCAATCTTGTAAGTACCTGCACTAAGTCCTGTCACGGTTGAAGACATGATCTCGCCTGTTCCTGTGCAGTTACCGTCATATCTTTCCCATGCAGCAACTTCAAGTCCAGAGTTAGTTTTTACCTTAGGTGCAGCCCAGCCAACCTGACCACTTGAACCAGTCCATTTTGTTGTTGCCAAGCTTTCGAAATCCTTCGTCAGATCTGTTTCAATCATAATCTGAGCGTTAGCAGAACTTACTCCCATCACTGTCATGATAAGAGCTGTCAAAAAGAGTCGAAATTTTCTCATGTTTTGATTGTTTAAAATGTTAATAATAAAATAATTGTTTCTTCTTACCTAATCATCAATTTCTGAATAGTCAGATTATTCGTGTACAAAGTTAGTGTATTTTTGCCAAACATCCAAATAATTTACTCAAAAACAGCCAAAACTTGTACTACACACCTTATTATAATATATAAAGAGGTGTGAATGAAAAGAAATGAGGAAGAAAAGAAAAGAGGAGAGAGAGAGGGAAGAAGTAAGAGGGAAGAGGGAAGAGGGAAGAAGGAAGAGACAATTAATAAATATAGTCATAGAGTAAGTAAAAAGAAAAAGGCGCATGGCTTTCACCATGCGCCTATTGTTGTCTCTCTTAAGTACTCCCACTTGGGAGTTTGGAGAGAGGGTTGATTTACTTAACGTAAACCTTCTTGCCATCAACGATGTTAAGACCCTTCTGGAGGTTCTTCATCTGCTGACCTGCTACGCTGAAGATAGTCTTTGGAGCAGCTGGTTTAGCGTTAACTTCGTCGATTGCGGTTACTTCGTCAGCACCAACGATTGGAGTCGTTGCATACATGTATTTCACGTCCTTGAATGACAGCCAGCTGATGTTGTTGTCTTCCAATACGTTGAAAGCAACTTTGAGGACACCATCGTCAGCAACCTTTACGCCATTAACCATAACGAGAGTCCAACGGAATTGATCACCATCACCACAAGTTCTACCGTTAGCGATGTCAACTGGCTCGCTTCCGTTTGCTGTGAATACGATACCCTTAGCTTCGTCACCACCATTGTTCTTGATACGTACACGTGCAAGTGCTCTTACTGCATAAGTGCCAGGAACTAGACCTTTAACTGTTCCTTCAATAACTGTTGCACCAAGAGAGTTATCATCACCTGTCCAGTACTCGAAGAATGGAACGTGCATGCCTGAACTGTTCTCCTTACCATCAGCCTCAACAGACCATGTGTTGATATAGAGAGCCTTATCAAACTCATTAGCCTGCTCACCGTTGATTGTCCAAGCAGAGAGGAGATAGTTGTCGTATTCATTTGCTGCATGCCAACCATGAACCTTAGAAGGATTGTCAAGGTTACCTACAACCTCACCATTAGCATTTTTAGTAATTGCATCTTCATAGAGTTTGTAGTATGCCTCGTAAGCATCCTGAGTATAGAAGTTAGTGCCATCGATGAGAGCCTTGATTTCAGCAAGTGTAGCTGCTTCTTCTGCCAACTGAGCCTTGTTTGCATATGCCTGATAAGTTTCAGCAGAAACTGCAATCCAAGTGCTCATAGCAGCAGGATCTTCTGACATGTAAAGCTTAGTGTCACCACCTCCTACAGCTGAAAGAAGTCCAGGAACATTATTGTTCGCAATTGTGAATGAACGGTCAGCGTTTACTTTGAATGTCCACATACCTGCACCACCACGGCCAGCACCGTCAACCCAAATCTGGTCAGCAGCCTGACAGTCGAGGTCGTTACCTGGACGACCAGCGCCTGTGTTGTTGATTGCGCAAAGCTTGTAAGTGTCACCATTAGCCTCGAAGTGCATGTCAAAGCCCTTGCTACCGATTGAAGCACGAGTCTCCCAGTCATTAGCACCAAGGAGGAAGCCCTTAGCCTCTACATTGTAGAAGTACTGAGCAGTAGCACCTGTGATGTCAAGATCAGCTGCTTCAGGAGCAACAGCAACTACTACGTTATAAAGAACGCTCTTGTTCTCAGACTTACCGCCAACAACGAATGCATACTGTGCAGTGTAGTTAACAACATCGGTCAAGTGTGCACCACTATGCTCTGGATGGCAACCGATTTCATACAACTGACCTTCTGCACGAGTGAAGTCTGCCTTTACATAGAACTGTGAAGTAGCATCACCCCAACCAGCCCAGTCACCGTCAGCATTACGCCAACCGTCTGTTGAACCAAGCTTGTATTCTGCATCGAGAGTGCCATCAGACTTAACAGCGAAAATCTTAACATTGTCGAATGAAGTTTCACCAAGAGCAGCAAGAATATCGTCAACATTTGCACTTGTTTCTTTAGCTGCACTATAAGATGCACCGATTGGCAATGTTACTACCTGCTTCAAAGTGCTAGCAACTGTCAATTCATCAACAGTAGTAGGAACAGTGTTGTCAATTTCCTTAGCCTTTACATTAAGAGAAATCTTCAAAGAAACAGACTTGCCTTCAGTCTCAGCTGCGCTGACAACCTTGAATTCAGCTGTGTACTTAATTGGTTCAGCTGTACGCATACAACCAACACCTACAAGATCCAGACCATCGAACTGAACATAGAACAGATTGTCTGCGCTGTTCCATCCTGCCCAGTTGCCTTCAGCATTACGCCATCCGTCAGTTCCAGCAGAACCTCTTCCGTAAGTCTCGTCAAGAGTTCCGTCGCCCATAACAGCGTAAATCTTCAGACCGTCCTTCTCAACACCAAGAGCTTCAGCAATTGCATCCCAGTCAACTGTGATACCATGCTCAGCACCTGGTAAATAGTTCTTATTTACTTCGCACTCAGTCTCATAAGCGAACTCAAGAGCCTCGCTTGTACCCTCGATTGCAGCAGCGATCTTAGCAATTTCTGCCATCTCATCGATACCATTACCATCGATAACACCGTTCTCTAAGTCATCAACGATGTCAGCGATTCTCTCTTCGAACTCAGCAAGTTCGTCACCTGAGAGTAACTGTCTGTGCATTTCGATAGAAGACTGGATACCCTTGTAAGCAACTACGCTTGCAGCTGCATCGTCATAAGCCTCAGCGATTGCCAAAGCAGCAGGGAATGCCTTACCAGTGTAACCTTCGCCATAAGTTGCAAGTGCAGTCTCAAGAGCTGTCTTAGCTGTTTTGCTCATTGGCTTGTCAAGAATCTGCTGAGCCTTCTTGATGAGCTTAGGAAGGTTAGCTGCAGCATTTGCCTCATTTTCAAGTCTGTCCTGATAATCCTCAGGAGATACAAACTGCCAGTAAGACTCGTCTGCAGGCTCCTCAAGGAGAACCAACTTACCATCAGCACCAGGAGTCAGGTAATAACCCTGCTTTGCAAATGGATCGAGAGCACCACTTGACTGGGTTGAAGTGTAGATACAACGGATTACCAATCCACTACCTGTATCCTTAACAGCCCACTTGTGATAACCAGAGTTCTGGCATACAACGCCATCCTTGGTCATTCTCATGAAGTTGTTTGAACCATCAGCGAATTTGAAGCGTACATAAGTGTAACCAGCCTCTTCAATACTAGCGTCATCGCTACCGAAGCTAGGACCACAATCTTTAAAGTCACTGATAACGAACTCAAGTCCTTCGTCGCCCATAACGGCTTCAGAAGTAACATACTGATCTGTTGCTGGGTTATAGAGATAACCTTTCTGGTTCAGTTCAGGAACTTGCACCTTAACGGCGTAAGCAATTCCTGCAACCACAACAGCAACAAGTGCTACGAGAATAAATTTAGCTTTTCTCATGTTTTGAAATTGTTTAAAGTTAATAAAAAATTTATTAGTTAATCTTATTCTTATTTTATTTATTTTCTACTTTCCATATCTCATCCGTCCCTGCTTTGCAGGGTATATGGCTCGCGAATTGCATCACAAGCACTTTATTAGGCGACAAATATAGCACTTTTTCACATAACCACCAAAGGATTTCTTAAAAAAACGCAAAAAACTGTCTCTTTACACCTTATTTTATTAAAAAAAGAGATTATTAATCATAAAAATGGCGCACAGCTTTCACTATGCGCCATTATCATTTTTGCTCTTCTGCACTCCCAATTAAGGGGTGCGATGAGAGGGTTTGATTACTTCACGTAAATCTTCTTACCATCAACGATGTTGAGACCCTTAACAGGAGCAGTCAACTGCTGACCAGCTACATTGTAAACAGTCTTAGCAGCAGCCTTTTCGCCAACTTCAGAGATTGCAGTAGAAATGATATCACCTGTCTTCGTGTACTTCACGTTCTGGAATGACAGCCAGCTGATGTTGTTGTCTCCAGCTACGCTGAACTTAACTGTCAAATTGCCATCCTCTACAACAGCTTCAACTACATACTCAGCAATGTTGAATTGGCCAACTGTTTCACCTTCAGTTACGTCAACAGCATCACCGTCATTTACTTGGAGAGTAATACCTGTTGCCTCTGCAGCGTCTGTACCATTCTTAGCACGAGCACGTACCCATGCAGTTACTTCGTAAACGCCTGGTTCGAGGTCTTTCAGATTAGCAACAAGTTCTTTTGCTCCAAGTGAGTTGTCATCACCCGTCCAGTACTCGAAGAATGGAACCTTGAAGTTAGTACCATCATTTTCACCTTCTACAGACCAAGTGTTGATGTAAAGCTCTGTATCGTAGTTATTGCACTTATTGTCACCAACTGACCAAGCAGATAGGAGATAATCATCATAATCCAATGAATTGTTATGCCATCCGTTCAGTGCATAAGGATTCACAACAGCTTCTGTAAGAGTACCAGCCTCCCACTGACTGCTGTAAGTTTCGAACTTGCCCATGTAAGTTTCGTAAGCCTCAGCTGTAACAACATTGTTGTTCTCCATCAATTCGTACATTGCCATAAGAGCCTTTGAGCTATCAACTGTAGTCTTAGCAGCATTATATGCATCCCAAAGAGCTGTAGCTGCTGCACCAACAGTTTCATCAGTAGCATCGGCTGTCAGCACCTTATTTTCAGGATAGTCATTGATTGCTTTGTCAAGAGCTACTAATACGCCTGCAGGCATTGTTTCTGGAAGTATCGCACGTGCTGCTGCGATTGCGTTTCTATAGTCAGCAATCGTTGCGGCTGATGCCTTAGCTGCAGCAATTGCATCTTGTACTGCATTCGTGGCATCCGTGATTTCTTTCAAAGATTCAAACTCAACACCGTCATATTCATCTATAACAGCTGTAAGATTTTCTTTTGCAGCCGAAGACATTTCCTCTTTAAGACAATCTTTGGCTTCAGCAATAAGGTTAGTTAACTGAATCTCTAGTCCAACCACATTCAATGCTTCGAGAGCTGCGTTAATAGAGCTTTCAGTAGCTATTGAATTTAACACTTTATTAACAGCATATTTACTGAGCAGAGCCTGCACCTTCGCCTGCTTTGATTCTGTCAACGAATTCGGATAAATTGCTTCTACTGCATTCAGAGCTGCTAAATAATCTTTATAAAGTGGATTTCCATTATCAACCACTAATTCTCCGAAAGTCCAGTAGATAGGATCTGTTCCACTAGGCGCAGGAGAATTACCTGCAAAGTAGCCGCCAAGAGCTTTATTCTTCATTGTAAATCCCTTGCCTTCTACATACTCTATTTCCCAAACAGCACCATTTGCCACGTCTTGACCATTTTGGTTATTCAGACCCAATACAAAGCAACCGTTGAAACCGCCTGGTGCTCCAGAGTTCACATAACCAGGATTGCCCCAAACACTATACGGAGAACCACTTGGTGTCATCAAACGAACCAAATAACCACCGTCAATAGCTTCAAGGGTGTACTTATAACCAGAATTTGTATTTGCAAAAGCCTTGTCATAGGTGTCGTAAGCAAGGTTTTGTGCATTTGTACCATATACAGCCTTTCCGTCAGCCTCATTGATAATAGAGAATGATACGCCATTAAGTTCAGCTACACTAGTGTATTTTACAAGTTTATTACTAGAAATAGATTTTTTATAAGCATCTACGACACCTTTATATGCTGCAGCATAAGCAGCTACTTCGGGTTTGCATACAGGATAATCAGCCTCAGATACAGCAATCCATTTAGTAGCTTCTGCTGTGAAATACAGACGAGTATCATCCGCCTTTGAAGGATCTAATGAGAGGTATCCCCCAACTGCAGTATTACCAATAGTAAAGGTACCATCGTCATTAAAGTTGATGGTATACCCCTCCTGGAAGCGACCATTACTATCAATCCAACTATTGCCACCATCAACACCAACAGTTCCTTTTGGGCTAACCAAAGCATAAGTACCGTCACCATTATCCTGAACTGAGAATAGGATACCTTCATCTGTGCTGATTGAGGCACGTGTACCCCAGTCGTTTGCACCTACTAAGAAGCCTTTAGCTTTCAAGTTATACAAATACTGTTTAGTCGTTCCGTCTGTTGCAAGTGGAGAAGCGTTAAGCAATGGTCTGATAAGTGGCTCAGATGCTAATATTTCAAGAATCTTTTCATAAGTTTCTTGATCAACAAACTGCCAATAGCTATAATCACCAAGTTCTTTATCAAAACCTAATGCCTCTCCATCAGCTTTTAAGTAAGTACCTGTGAGATCAGGGTCTTTCATCCAGTTAGGGCCGCTGCTGTTTGGATAAGCATGAGTCATGATGATACCCTTCTCTGTCTCTTTTACAATAAATTTAGCAAAACTTGTGCCACTGCCACTCATTCCTGCACTTCCACTGAAGTTTAGTCTATTATTCGCTGAGAATTCATAGCGTAAATAGATTGCACCATCAAGTTCCTTGGCAGCACCTTCATTGATGATTGTTACAGCATCACCTTCAACACCCAATTTAGCATCTTTTGTAATGAACAGATTCGCTGCTGGGTTATATAAATAGCCCACGGCTCCTGCCTCTGGGAATACCTTTGGTGCTTCTGGTTCTGGCTCTGGATCATCTTCAAGAAGTACTGCACTCAGTTTGTCGTAAGCATCCTGATCAACAAATATCCAACATGGAGCTTCTGCTTCTGCAACAAGAGTCAAGGTTTTGTCTTTCTCAATAGCGATACAGTTGCCTTGACCGCTGCCATAACCATTAGCAAGGCGGAAACCTTGTCCATCAACAGCTTTCACACTCCACTTTGACCAACCCCAATACTGTGTAGTAGTGATGTGGTTGTCAGCTTGGTCTTCACAACGAGACAAACGAGTTTCTTTACCTTTGTTAACACCATTATTATTTGAGTCTTCTGATTGCTTAAGTTCTGTCTCAAAACGATATTTACCACTGTCATTAATGGCTTTGAATTTAATACCCGTAATACCTGTTACTGCTTGTTTCTTGCCACTATTTTCAACATCACCAGAGATAAATTTCATAGCTGAAGGAGCAAACAAATAGCCTATGGCACCATCTGCAGGCACATTCGTACTGAGTCCTGTAGTCAGCAAATCGTAAGTTTCCTGGTCAATGAGCTGCCAATAAGGAGCCTTTTCCTCGTCAACTAAAGTAAGAGCATCATTTTCATCATAACCTAAACACTTACCCTGAGTGTACACCCCATTGTCTTTAGTATATAGACAAAAGATTTTGAATCCTTTTTCTTTGTCGCTATACAACGCCCACTTTGCAAAACCAGTTGCCTGTGTCGTTGTTATACCAGTGGATTCGTTACAAGACAAAGCAGCAGCTTTGTTATTTGTATAAAAACGACGTAAAGAGAAGGTACGATCTGTATAATTCGTGGTATACGAGCTCCACGAAATCTTATTTTCAGATGTTCCTTCGTCTTTTACTTCAGTAATTAAGACACCAGTAGAACCAACCTTGGCATCTGCATTGATGAATTTGTTTCCAACAGCGTCATACAAATAGCCTGATGCTTTATTGGCTGGTATCTGTGCAAACGCACTCAAGCCAACCAAAGCCAACACTGTTACGAGTAAAAGTTTGATTTTTCTCATGATTGTAAAATTTTAAATTGTTAATAAAATGTATTGTAAGTAAGTATCTAATTTCTTGTTGGTTGTTATTGGTGGTTCATCAGCACGTTTCCTCATTGCAGCGAGGAGTAGTCATCAAGTGTAACGATAGTTGATTATCAAAGGGCAAATATAAGACATTTTCACATAACCACCAAACGATTTCTTAAAAAAACGCAAAAAACATTCTTTTCACACCTTATTTTATTTAAAAATACTATTTTTCACTCAGAAATTCCTTTACTATTTGACGAGAAAAAAACAATGAAAAAAAGGCTTGTTTTTGGGGAAAAATTTGAGGCTGTTCAAAGTACGAAAAATATGCGGCCCCTAAGGGAAAATTTTGCAGCCCCTAGGGGTAACAAAAATTCCCATTAAGGGGAACAATTGCAAACCCGAGGAGAGAACAAGTGTAAACCCGAGGAGGGAACAAGTGTAAACTCGAGGAGGGAACAAATGAAACCTCCAGGAAAAACATTAGAAAATCCGAAAGGGGAAAAGCGGAAAAACTAAGGTTTGAAGAAAAAAAGCGCACGACTTTCGCCGTGCGCTCCTATTCACTATTTAGTTATTCTCCGAAGTAGTCCTTATTTTACGTAAACATTCGCTTACGCGCAAATCATTACCGTTCGGCAAAGTTCAAGCAAGCTTGACTCTGCACTCACTTAACCATGATTTTCTTACCGTTTACGATGTTGAGACCCTTCTGGAGAACCTTGATCTGCTGACCAGCTATGTTGAAGATTGCCTGAGTTGCTGGCTGCTTCTCAACAGAAGAGATGCGAGTAGCGAGAGCATCAAACTCTTCTTCTGTCAAGAATTTCCATACACAATACTCATCCTTTTCAGTTGCAATGGTCAACGAACCATCTTCAACATTTGCTTTGATATAACCTGGGTGAGAACTTTCTCCACCAGTATTATAAGTATTATTAATATAATAGCTACCTTCTTCAGGACCAGCCTCCAAAGTCATGCGGCTGTATCCATCATTGATGAAGCCAATCGTGTAAGCACCTTCTTCACCGTCCTTAACTCTCAATGAAGTCCAAACGTCATCAGTCTTACCTGTTGCAATACGAACTCTTGTGGCGTTGTAATCTTCTGGTCCACTTGATCCCACCTTCTGCCATACAGTCAGAATATCAGTCTCTTTATTAATTGCAGCTTTACTTACAAGTGTTGCAGATGCGTTAACAATCAAACCGCTTTCTGGGTTATAAAGGAAACCTTGAGCACCAAACTCTGGGAATACAGCTGGTGTTGGTTCTGGCTCTGGCTCAGGATCTTCGCCTACTTCGTACTTAGAGAAGTACATAGCAGTAATTTCAAGAGTCTGGTTTGTTGAACCTGTCCAATTGAAAATGGTCAAGTCGTCAATAGAATTGCCAGAAAGCTTAAGTTCGTGCTTAGTCTTGCCACCCAGCTCTTCAATGTTATCAAACCTACCTCCATAGCTATGGAATCTCCAAGCAGAACCTGCTGCTTCAGCAAACTCAACAACAATCTTCTTGTAACCATAACCAATGAATTCAGATACATCAAATGATTCGTACTTGATAATATTCAACAATTGTGATGCTGCAGTAAATTTAGCAGAATATGGAGCTTCTGCAGAACTTGTACCAGTATATTCAACTGTTACACCAGCAACAGTTCCTGCCAATGCGATAGGATATGTAGGACCTACAATCTTCTTGTAAGTATCCTCATCAACATATTTCCAATAGGCACCTGGGTTAGCCTCGTCTAATGCAACACATGCCAACTCACCGTCAACAACCTGAAGATAAGAACCTGCGGTAATCCAATCTGGACCTTTATCGTTTGGATAAGGATGTGTAATCAACAAGCCTTTTTCAGTCTCTTTTACGATCAGCTGACCATAATTAGTACTCAACACGGCTGGCTGCTGTAAGAATGTCAAATAATTAGAACCTGTCTTGAAACGCATAAACAAAGCTCCTTCAACAGATGGAGTTGCGTTCTTGTCTTTGTCCTTGATTTCAATTGTGAATTTCAGGCCTTCGTCTGCCAACTTAGCTTCTGCACCAATAAACTTGCCTGATGCTGGGTTGTACAAATAACCTACTTCACCTGCTTGTGGAAGAGCTGCAAAAGCACTCAATCCTAACAAAGCAACAATTGCTGTGAGTAAAATTTTCTTCATAATCGTTTTGTTTTTAAAAGGTTTATAAAATTGTTGATTGAAAAAAGTTCTTTCGTTGTCTATCTAAGCATTTCGCTCAAAAATCAACTGCAAATATAAGTTTTTTTTACATACCTACCAAACATTTTAACAAAAATCTCAGTTTATTATTGCAATTCGTAGTTTTATTTGTAATTTTGCAGCGATATTGTCAATCAACCCAATATATGTAATATGATTCTTACTACTAAAATAAACTAATGAAATGGAAGCAAAACGTTTAAAAATCCTGATGATTGGTGGGACAGGCACTATCAGTAGTGCCATCACTAGACAACTGGCCGAAAGTGGTCACGACCTATGGCTGCTGAATCGTGGCAGTCGCAAAAACGAAGTGCCACATGTATAAGTCACTATGCTCCATATTATTAATGTTGTTGGGAACCATTCATATTGCTGCCCAACCAGACGATGTGCTGATGAGAGAACAGATAGAAGAATACTTGATTGAAGCACGACGAGGAGACCCTGAGGCACAATACAACCTTGGACTTTGTTATATTCATGGAAACGGAGTAGACATGAGTTATGAAGAGGCTGCTAAATGGCTTGAGAAAGCTGCCAAACAAGGCCACGCAGATGCACAATACAACTTAGGCGTCAGCTATCTGAAAGGACAAGGAGTGGATCAGGACTTTGCTGAAGCCGTCAAATGGTTCTCACTTGCAGCAAATAAGGGCAATGTTGATGCGATGTACAATCTTGCCACAAGCTACATGAATGGAGAAGGAACGGAACAGAATATCGAGCAAGCGATTGCCCTATACGAACAAGCTTCTGCTAAGGGGCATGTGAAGGCCCAACGAGTATTAGGCGACTGCTACTTCTTTGGAATGGGGATTCCCAAAGATTTTGAGAAAGCAGTTGAATGGTATACACTTGCTGCTGAGAACGGAGATGCCGACACACAATACGAATTAGGATTCATGTATTTTACGGGGAATGGGGTTGAAAAACACGATGAAATGGCGGTTTTTTGGTTCCGGAAGGCTGCCGAACAAGGTAATGCTTTTGCCCAATACATGTTGGGTAGTTGTCTGGAAAAAGGACAAGGAACGACTCAAAATTTAGAGGAAGCAGCTCTTTGGTATGAGAAAGCAGCAAAGCAAGGACATAGCGAAGCACAAGAAAAGATAAGGTCCACCTATCCCCCCTCCCTCTATGGAGGGGGAGAATAGTGCAATTAGCCCTAAAAAAACTTAATTCAAAGGCAGAAGTGTAAGAAAAATGGAATGTTATGATTGACATTTCATTTTTTATTTGTATTTTTGCAGTTGAATTATAACTAATTAAGATGAATATGCGTATAACATACATGAAGGTTTTAGCATTTTGGGTGCTATCAGTTGTTTGTTGCGTTTCCGCTTCTGCACAACATTACATCCAAGAGAGTAAAACATCGCTTAGCTATGAAGAAGCGGTTCGACTGATGAATGACACCCACTATTTTGCAGCAAGTCAGTCGTTAAAGGACTATCTGTCGCAACCCTCTCTGCCCTCCGACAAGCGGATAGCAGCCGAAGAATTGTTGCTAATATGTGACTACTACCTCCAAAAACCTGGAACAGCAGAAAACATCTATGAATGGTTGGAACAAAACCCACAGGCACTATATGCAAACCGTCTGGCATTGTTACGCGCCAACTTGTTGGTAAAAGACGATTCTTACACAGAAGCACTGAACATCTATAATTCACACATCGGAGCCATGTACGACATGTATGAAGCCGAGCGTGAGGAAACGATGATTTGCTATGCCATCTCACAGATAAACAACGATAACATCGATGAGGCAGACATGCTTATCCAGTCGCTACAAAACTGCAAAACCCACCAGATGGATATGGTGTATTGTGACGGCTATATAAAATATGTAAGAGGAGACTACAAGGGAGCGTTGGAAGATTTCCAGATAGTACGCAACAACAGCGGCTACGCCAAAAACATCCCCGTATATATGGCTGACTGCTATCTGCATACAGGTGAGCCAGGCAAATCGCTATCGCTGCTGAACAACCAATTGCCGCTCTTCAGTAAGCATCTGTCCGCAATTGATGCCAAATACACTGACGAAATTCATCGCATCAGAGGCGAAGCATACTATGACCAAAAGAACTATTCGAAAGCGGTGGAAGCTCTGAGTCAGTATATCTACAATGTAGAGACCCCCCGTAGGACCGCTTTGTATAAATTAGGACAAAGCTATTTCAATCTTCAAGAATACGCCAAAGCATCGAACGCACTTAGCCGCAGCGCAGGGACAGCCAACGATGAAATGGCGCAAAATGCGTGGTTGAATGCCGGAATCTGCTATGTTCACAGCCAAAACAAGAAACAGGCACAAATCGCTTTCCAGCAAGCTTCGGAGATGACGGTCGACAAAAAACTGCAAGAAGAAGCGCTCTACAACTATGCGCTGACCCTTCATGAGGGCAATACGATGGGATTCGGCGAATCGGTCAAGGTGTTCGAGAAGTTCTTGAACATGTTTCCGAACTCACAATATACCTCAAGCGTCAGCAAACACCTTGCTGAGGTATATTTCTCAACAAAGAACTACCCTGCAGCCTTGGAGTCGATCAACAAAATAAAGAATCCAAGTGCAGAGATTCTCCAAGCCAAGCAGAAAGTGCTCTACAACCTAGGAGTACAAGAATTCATCGCAGGCAACTACCGCAATTCCGACTCATACACCACTCAAGCTATCTCGCTAGGATCGAACGAAGCTTTTTATATAAAAGGAGAATCGGAATATCGCCAAGGGAAGTACAATCAGGCCATCAATAACCTGAAGCAGTATGTAAGCGTGACAGCTCGTAACCAAAGTAACTACGGACAAGCGCTTTACTCGTTAGGATATGCATATTTCAAACAGAAACAATACAATCAGGCAAATAACTACTTCAATAATTTCATTGGTACAACAACAGCCTCGAACAACAAAACGCTCAAAGCTGATGCACTCAATCGTTTGGCCGACTGCCTTTATACCGACCGCAAATACGATGATGCCTATGCAATTTACGAGCGAGCATTGGAGACAGACAAGCAAATGGGCGACTATTCGCTCTACCAACAAGCCTTTATCGAAGGCCTACGAGGCAACAATGAAAAGAAAGTGGAACTGCTCAACAGGATGGGAGGCGAATATGCTGACTCACAATATGGTGCCGATGCCCTCTATGAGCAAGGACGTGCTTACATCCAGACAGGAGCGAAGAATCAGGCATTACAGACCTTCAACCAACTCATCACGAAGTACCCACATAGCCAGAAAGCACGTAGTGCAGGTAATGAAATCGGCTTGATTTACTTCGAATCAGGAATGAAAGACGAAGCCCTCGCTGCATATAATAAGGTGATAAGTGACTATCCAAATACAGCAGAAGCACAGACAGCACTCGCAAACCTGAAGGATATCTATACAGATATGGGTAGAGTGAACGAATATGCTGCATTAGCCCAGAAAGCAGGTAAAGGACTGAGTGGCGAGGAACTGGATCAGATGATTAATGATGCAGCCGTACGCTCAATGAACAATGGAGACTATGCAAAAGCCTATCAGTATTACAACCAATTAAGTCAACAAACCCAATCAAGCGAACGTTTGGCTGATGCTTTGGAAGGAAGTCTGCGTAGTGCCTTTTCGGCAAAAGACTATGAATCGACAGTCAACGTAGCGACACAGATTATCCGAAATGGTAAATCTTCACCTAACTTAGTAGCAGAAGCACTGCTATATCGTGCAGAGAGCTATCTGGCCTTAGGCAATTCGCCTGACGGAATCAAGGATCTCCAGAACCTGAGCCAAGACACGAAAACCATCTATGGAGCACAGGCAAATGTACGTTTGGCACAATACGCATACGATACATTCCAGTATCAGGCAGCCGAAGAGATTCTGCAAAAATTCATCGACTCGGGTACAACCCATCAATATTGGTTAGCACGTGCATTTATCCTGCTATCAGATGTCTATATGAAAACAGATCGCAAGGTTGAAGCACGCGAGTATCTACTTTCGCTGAAGAGCAACTACAACGAGAACGAGGAGATAAATCAAATGATTAAGGAAAGACTGAAATAAGAAATGAACAATTGAAGACAAGATAATATGAAAAAAACAATCATCATAGTATTGACCTCCATCGTATCGATTTCTGCATTCGCCCAGATGGACAATGTGGTGGAAGTGGAAAACAATTATCGACCTGTAGTGAAAGATGCCAATAAAATCAATTCACTGCCTGAGATAGAACAAACTCCTGTGAATCATTACAATGTAAACTATACCACCACATCTGTTCCAACAACCAACTATGTGTTTGAACCCATGTGGGCAGCAAAGAGCGAAAAACTGCTTCGTAGCGACAAAAAAGGGTTTGCAACTGCTGCATACGGTATAGATAACAATATGTTAGGACGTATTGCATACGGAATCGACCTATCCGAGAACGACGAACTGAACTTCGACTTCTCTACACGAGGTCACAACAGCGAAACTGATCATATCAGCGGTACAAACAAATGGATGAACCGCTTTTTCACCAGTCATTTCAAGGCGGGCTTTGAGCATCGTTTCGATGCGACTTCATCGCTACTGATTGATGCAAGTTATGGTACTGATGTATTTAACTATCAATCGCCTATAGGCGGATTAGGATATACAGACAAACAGCATAATGACTTGATGGATGTCAGCATAGAACTCACTCCTTATTCATTTGGTAAGTTTGGATTAGGAGCAAGTGCTGCAATTACGTTGTTCAACCAAAAATATGTTACTTCATTGGTCGATAAGGCAAAAGAGGTCGCCTTAAGCGGAACACTTACGCCATCATATCAGTTTAACGATGATGTAAGTATAGACCTTGAGGCATGCATCGATTACACTAATTATCCGATGACAGGCTTTGGCAATGGAACAACATTCGATTTCACGCCTCATCTCTATTGGAAAAACGATGTCGTCGATTTAAAAGCTGGAGTATATGTAGATAATGATTTGCATATAGCACCTGATGTAAATGCCACTTTCCACGTGAACCCAAGATTCGACATCTATCTGCAAGCAGAAGGAGGAAGAGTATATAACGATTTCAAAAGTTTTGCCCAAATGACTCCATACTGGTGTCTGGACATTGCTGATGGTGACTTTAACGATCAATTCGATCAACTGAGAGCACAGGGAGGTATCCGAATGCGACCTATTGACGGTCTCTATGCCGACTTGAGTGCTGGATATGATATTTCAAAAGATAGAGCCGAAATAGCAGACTTCCTGATGGATCGTACCACAAATTGTACGTATGCACCTATCATGTTTGCTGACGGAAAGAATTTCTTTGTGAATGCTAATATCAAATACGACTATCGAAACCTATTCATGATAGACCTGAACGGCAGATATAATCATTGGTCGACAGATTACAAGCCGACTGGATATATAGGCATCAATACAACGAATTGGAACCAGATTCTTTGGAGACCACAACTGGAACTTGATTGCAGCATCAGGGTTCAACCTATTGAACGCCTGACAATTGGAGCAGATTTCCTATTTGAGTCGTTTCAGAATAAGACCAACCGCTACGAACGTCCAAACACACTGGACTTAGGAGCGACTATCAGTTATACATTCCCATTCAGACTTACCCTTTATGCCAAAGGTGACAACTTGCTGAACAAGAAGTACGACCAATATATGATGTACCGCTCACCAGGTATCAATTTCCTGGCAGGAGCAGCGATTACTTTCTAACAAATGTCCTATATCAACTATCTATATGACTCGAAAATTTGATTTTCTCATTATCGGTTCTGGAGTAGCAGGAATGAGTTATGCTCTAAAAGTGGCAAGAGCAAAAAAAGGAAAAATAGCCATTGTTTGCAAGACAACACTTGAAGAAGCAAATACAGCCAAAGCACAAGGCGGTATTGCGTCTGTGACAAATTTGTTAGTTGACAATTTTGAGAAGCATATTGAAGACACGATGATTGCTGGTGACTACATCAGCGATCGAGAAGCTGTTGAGCAAGTGGTCAGAAATGCTCCTGCCGGTATTCAAGAACTGGTAGAATGGGGCGTGAACTTCGACAAAAAGGAAGACGGAACATTCGACCTACATAAAGAAGGGGGACACTCTGAGTTCCGAATCCTCCATCATGCTGACGATACAGGAGCTGAAATACAGCGAGGACTGATGGCCGCTATCCGCAGTAACCCAGACATTGAAATTCTGGAGAACCATTTTGCTGTGGAAATCATAACACAACACCATCTTGGCATAAGGGTCACTCGACGTACTCCTGACATAGAATGCTACGGAGCTTACATATTGAATCCTGATACAGGAAAAGTGGATACCTACTTGTCACGCGTCACTATTATGGCCACAGGAGGTACAGGAGCAATCTATGCAACCACTTCAAACCCGAATATCGCTACAGGAGATGGTATAGCTATGGTATATCGCGCAAAAGGAAAAGTGAAGGATATGGAGTTTGTACAATTCCACCCCACAGTATTATACAATCCAAAGGAGACGCATCCTGCATACCTCATTACGGAAGCGATGCGTGGTTATGGCGGTATTCTGCGATTGCCAAACGGAAAGGAGTTCATGCAGAAATACGATGAACGACTGAGTTTAGCTCCAAGAGATATTGTTGCTCGCGCCATCGATAAAGAAATGAAAGTACATGGTCTGGATCATGTTTGTCTGGATGTTACTCATAAAGACCCAGAGGAAACAAAACACCATTTCCCAAATATCTATGCAAAATGTCTGTCGATTGGAATTGATATTACAAAGGAATACATTCCTGTATGCCCAAGTGCTCATTATATGTGTGGTGGTATCAAAGTAGACCTCGACGGACAAACTAGTATTCGCAGATTATATGCTCTCGGAGAATGCTCTTGCACAGGACTACATGGAGGAAACCGTTTAGCAAGCAACTCGCTCATCGAAGCGGTTGTCTATGCCGACAAGGCAGCAAAACACTCTTTGGAAGTGATTGACAATTATGAATTTAATAATAAGGTGCCTCAATGGAATGATGAAGGTACGATGACGAACGAAGAAAAGGTGCTGATTGCTCAAGACGTTAAAGAAGTGGGACAAATCATGTCAACCTATGTCGGAATTGTCCGTAGCGACCTACGCCTGCATCGAGCATGGGAACGATTGGACTTGCTCTATGAAGAGACAGAACATCTGTTTAAACGAGTGAAGCCAACACGAGACATCTGTGAGTTACGCAACATGATTAACGTAGGATATCTCATCACTCGCCAAGCTCTTGAACGTAAAGAAAGTCGTGGATTACACTTTACTGTAGACTACGAGAAACATGCATTAGATAAAAAATAATAAAAGAACTAATTACACTATGAATTTTCCCATTAAGTATCCAGAAAACAACGGCGGCATGAATGATCGCATCAAGCGTCTTCATGAACAGAGTTTAAATACTCCTGCTACCCTGACAATTGAACGTGCTTTGATTGAAACGGCATTCTATAAAGAAAACGAAGGTAAAATGCCTATTGCCGTATTACGTGCACGTAACTTCTATGAAATATGTAAAAAGAAAACCATCTACATTGGTGATGACGAACTGATTGTAGGTGAACGAGGTCCTGTTCCAAAAGCAGTTCCAACATTCCCCGAGTTGACTTGTCACAGCGTGGAGGACCTACATGTGCTCAATACACGTGAATTACAACCTTATTATATCAGCCAAGAAGATATTGACACCTATGCACGAGAGGTCATTCCTTATTGGAAAGGCAAGACTCAACGTGAACGAATCTTCAATCATGTAAGCAAGGAATGGGAAGAAGCCTACCATAATGGTGTCTTTACTGAATTTATGGAGCAACGGGCTGCTGGACATACAGCAATGGATGGTAAGATGTACCATCGTGGATTGTTGGATGTAAAGGCTATGATTGCCGATGAAATCGCAGCTTTGGATTATATTAACGACCCACAAGCAACTGATAAGGAACATGAATTGACAGCAATGTCTATCAGCTGTGATGCTGCTATATTATTTGCAGAACGTCATGCCGAATTAGCAGAACAGAAAGCCAAAGAATGCAGCAATCCACAACGCAAAGCAGAATTGCTTCAGATAGCTGAGGTGTGTCGCTGGGTCCCAGCTAATGCTCCACGAAACTTTTGGGAGGCTATACAGATGTATTGGTTCGTGCACCTTGGAACAGTAACAGAGCTGAACGGATGGGACAGCATGAATCCTGGACATATTGACCAACACTTACGCCCATTCTATGAGAAAGGCATTGAGGACGGAACACTGACACGCGACAAAGCAAAGGAATTGCTGTCATGTCTTTGGATAAAATTCAATAACCAACCTGCACCTCCGAAGGTTGGAATCACTGCTTTGGAATCAGGAACGTATAACGACTTTACGAATATCAACATCGGTGGTATCGATAAAGAAGGTAACGATGCATCAAATGAGTTATCGTACATGATTTTGGAAATCCAGGAAGAACTTCACGAACTTCAACCAGGTTTATCCATTCATATAAGCAAAGTTACAAATGACGATTTCCTGCTAGCAGGTTGTAGAGTTATCCGTGAGGGGAATGGTTATCCTTCTGTATTTAATCCTGATGTTTATGTACAAGAGCTTGTTCGTCAAGGAAAATCGTTGGAAGATGCACGTGAAGGCGGTTGCTCTGGATGCATTGAAGTAGGTGCTTTTGGCAAAGAAGCCTATCTGCTTACGGGCTATCTGAACACCCCAAAGATATTGGAAATCACTCTCCATAATGGTGTAGATCCTAATTCTGGAAAGAAACTCGGATTGGAAACAGGCGACCCTCGAGATTTCAAATCATATGAGGAACTCTATGATGCATGGAAGAAGCAGATGGTGTACTTCGTCAACATGAAGTTAGCTGTCAATAACTATATAGAACGTATGTTCTCACTTTATGCACCTGCAACATTCCTCAGCCTTTTTATTGATGATTGTATCAAGAACGGCAAGGATTATTATAGCGGGGGCGCACGCTATAACACCCAGTATATACAATGTACGGGACTAGGTACTATCACTGACAGTCTATCAACCATCAAGAAACATGTGTTTGAAGATAAGCGCTACACAATGGATGAGTTGCTAAAGGCAGTAGACAAAAACTTCGAAGGGGAGGAGAAGATGCGACTATACATCCGCAACCACACTCCATTCTTTGGAAATGATGACGATTATGCCGATGAAATCGCAGTAAAAGTCTATAATGACTTGGTCGGGGCAATTGAAGGACACCCAAACACACGTGGAGGAAAGACTTACCTGAATATGTTAAGTACAACATGCCATAACTATTTCGGATCGGTTTGTTGTGCTACTCCAAACGGTCGATTGGCTCATTTCGCAATCAGCGATGGAACGTCTCCATCTCATGGAGGCGATTCGAATGGTCCGACTTGTGTTATCAAATCATTAGGCAAACTTGACCACACCAAGAGTGGAGGAACCTTGTTGAACTTACGTTTTGTACCAAAATTACTACAACGTGACGATGATTTGAAGAAATTTGCGTCACTCATCCGGACTTATTTTGCTTATGGAGGTCATCATGTACAGTTCAATATCGTAGATACCCAGACACTATTAGATGCTCAAGCAAATCCAGACGACTATAAGGATTTGTTGGTACGTATGGCTGGCTATTCTGATTACTTTAACGATATGAACCTGCAACTCCAAAACGAAGTAATTGCTAGAACAGAAAACGACGAATTATAATGGCGTTGATATTCGACATAAAACGATACTCAGTAAATGATGGTCCTGGAATCAGGACCACCATCTTTCTGAAGGGGTGTCCTCTGAGGTGCGTGTGGTGTCATAATCCTGAAGGGTTAGAGACAAAACCTCAGCGGATGTACACTAAGTCGAAGTGCATAGGATGCAAAAGTTGTATTGAAGTTTGTGGACACGATGTCTTGACACTTACGCCAGATGGTATAAAAGCTGATGAAAGCAAATGTGTGCTGTGTCAGCAATGTGCTGATGTTTGCCCATCGCTGGCAATGAAGTTTGGTGGAAAAGATTGGAAGATGGATGAACTGATGGCCGTCATTGAAAAAGAACGTCAAGTAATGGAAGATAGCGGAGGTGGAGTAACAATTTGTGGCGGTGAACCATTGATGCATCATAAGTACACTCTTGAGATACTCGAAGAATTGAAAAAACGCCGATTTCATCGGACTGTTGACACTACTTTATTTGCAAATTCAAATATCGTTAAAGAAATTGCAGCTAACTGTGAACTCTTTCTTGTTGATCTCAAGCTGATGGATTCAAAACAACATAGGTTCTATACAGGAGTTCCCAACGAAACCATACTTGACAACATCCGCATGATTGCAGAGATGGGATGTGATTTCTTTATTCGGATTCCATTGATTGACGGAGTGAATGCTGATGAGAAAAACATCGATGAATCCGCACGTTTTTTAGCTTCAATCCCTTGGAATCGCAAGATAGTGAATCTGTTACCATATCATGATATTGGAAAAGGTAAACATGAGAAACTAGGTACAACTTACAATCCTGATGCAATCTATATGGCTACACCATCCATAGAAATTCAGAACAGGAGTATTGCCCAATTCGAGAAATATGGCATCAAAGCAACAATTGGTGGTTAAAAAGGTTAGAAGGAACAATATGTTATGAAAGAAAGAAACCATGCATTCGACTTTTTATGCGGAATTTGCATCATCCGGATGATTCTTTACCATATTACTGGTTTTTGTAATATGTCTGAAGATGAGGGGTGGATGGTTGTTATGCATTGGACCTTCTTTTTCATGTCATTCTTCTTCTTTAAGGCTGGATACTTTAACAAAACTGTAGATGGTAACTCATGGGAGTTTACTAAGAAGAAATTCAAGCAACTGATGATTCCTTATTTTGTATGGGGCTTTATTGGATGCATAATCTATTTTACTTTTGCTTGGTTTATTCTAGATCCGAGAAACGTAATGGTTAAAGACATAACCATCAAGCACCTTTGGGAAACAAGCGGTTTTTATGGAAATGGTCCCTGCTGGTTCCTATTTTCTTTTTTTGTGGCATATATAGCAATGCACTTGTTCAGCAAGTGCCCATCTATAGCTATACCTGTCACCCACAATCGAAGTTTCAGAATCAAGATACATTGGATTGTTTTTATATTCCCGTTTATTAGCTATCTGCTTTACGAGCAAGGTAATCCATTGTGGCTTAATTTAAACAATGTTTTCTGGGGCATCTTCCTATTTTTCCTTGGACGAGTTTGGAGGGTTGCAATTGAACGACTACGTCCTCAAAAGATGATCATTTTGTCGAGTATGATGATTATCGTATTCATCGTACTCAACATTATCGATTCTAGCAAATATACAATGAGTTCAAACGAATGGGAGGGTAATTTCCCCATCTTAATTAGTAAACTCATTCTGTCTAGCTGCGGACTATCTGGCTTATTCCTATCATTTCCATTCCCTCGTATACCTATTATTAATTATATCGGCCAACATTCAATGGTGTTTTTTGTAGCTCATTATCCAATCATTACATTTTATAAAATGTTACGTTCAGCATATGTCCATTCTCTCAAAGGAAAAATTGACGACCTCATCATCATGTCTATACTGACTTTTATCGTTTGTGCATGGTTGGTTCCTTACATTGAACAGATACCTTGGTTAAGTGGTAGATTTAATCAAAAGCAATCGAATTCCTTAACAAAATAGCGATTTATCACCCGATGTTACAAATCTGCAAAAAGAATTATCATTATAGCAACGTTTTTCTAAAGAAAAAAGGTTACTTTGCAAACTGAAATTAATACAAATCAATAATTATCATTTTTAACATGGAAACAAATCAAACGAATGTAAACAGCTCAAAGGGATTCTTCAAGCTGAATTGGATGCAACGCATCGGTTTCGGTTCTGGTGACTTGGCTCAGAACCTCATCTTCCAAACAGTGGCGACCTATTTAATGATATACCTTACAACGGTATTAAAGATAAATCTCGCCTTTGTCAGTGGATTGATTCTCACTGTTCGACTTGTCGACTGTTTTTGGAGTCCTATCGTGGGGCGTTATATTGACAACCGCAATCCTAAACTAGGCAAGTATCGTGCATACCTTCTTTATGGTGGTATTCCCCTAACAATCGCCGCTTGCCTATTGATGCTTCCTCAGGCAGCTTCATGGTCTATGCCGATGAAAATGATCTATGCTGCTGTCAGTTATACCGTGTTGAGCATGATTTATTCAGTCGTAAATATACCTTATGGCTCAATCATGGCTAGTATGACACGTGACAATAATGAAGTACTTATCCTTACTTCTACACGTATGGTATGTGCCAATATTGGCCAGATTGTGGTTCAGGCAGGTTTCCCAATTGGACTTGCCATGTGCGTTCATACTGCTATTGACTGGAATCAAGCAACATTTATGGCTATTGGCACCATCCCCGCTTTTATCATCCTACCATCTCTGCCAATATTAAAAAAATGGTTAGGCAAAAAAGGGTTATATTATACACTTCTCTCTATTGGCTTAGTAGGATTTGCCGCCTTGTTCGTTATTGGTAAGTTCTTTGATATTGAGAGTTGCACTACAATTATTCAGGTTGCAAAGGTGATGACAGGTGTGGGCCTGCTAGTTGGTTCGCTGATGTGGGCGCTCGTTCCTGAGGTCATTACTGAAGCCGAATATCGTACTGGTAACAGACCCGCAGCTACTGTTAATGCATTGGCTGGTGTTGCTTTTAAGGCAGGATTCTCAATTGCAGGTTGGATTACACCTTTGGTAATGGGTATGATAGGTTTTAACTTCGTAAATGAAGAGTCAGCCTTGCCAACAGACCCAAGTGCTTGGTTCATGGTAACATGTGTTTTTGCACTTGTTGGTTTTGTGCTCTTAATGTTCTGCTTTATGGGTAGCAAAGAAAATATCACTACAACACCAGATAAACCTGTCTCATTTGCAGAAATGTGGCAGGAGTTCAAGGTTAACAAATGCCTTCAGTTAGTTCTTGGTATCTTTGTTGTCGTGTTCTTGGCATCATTTATCAGTGCACCCGTTAATGCATATTATGTGAAGTTGGCCAATTATTCTGAAATAGCACAGAATGCCATTCTTATGTTCACAACCATTATCCCTGGCCTACTTCTCGTCATTGTAGGCTACCTAGTATACAAGTATCCTCTTACTGATGAGAAACTTGATGAAATCAACCACGAGATTGAGGCTCGTTCTGCAAAAGAACATGCATAAATCCATTTAACCATCAATTCCTCTTGTTCCTAAGGGGCAAGAGGAATTTTATCACTCTCTCAAAATAATATAAAATGAAACAAAACCGTTTATTACTATTTCTACTTTTCTCATTTAGTGTAGTCTCAATCTACGCTCAAAACACTATGCGTGAGGCATTCAAGGATAAGTTCCTGATTGGAGCCGCTGTCAATATTCGGCAGGTGAAGAGTAAAGATCCAAAGATTCAAAAGGTCATCAAGGAGCAGTTTAGTGCATTGGTACCTGAGAATTGTATGAAACCTGAAGAAATACACCCTAAGCAATATCTGTGGGACTTCAGCGATGCTGATGCTATTGTAAAGTTAGCTCAGAAAAACAAGCAGGCCATCACAGGCCACTGTCTAGTTTGGCATTCCCAAGTTCCTTACTGGTTCTTCAAGGACGATATGGCTCAACCAGTCACCAAAGAAGAGTTGATCAATCGTATGCGCGACCATATCCATACCGTGGTAGGTAGATACAAGGGAAAAATCAAAGGATGGGATGTAGTGAATGAAGCCATCCTTGACAACGGACAGATGCGCAATACCCAGTTTTATAATACCATCGGACCAGAATACATTCGCCTTGCTTTCCAGTTTGCTCATGAAGCAGACCCTAATGCAGAGCTTTATTATAATGACTACAGCATGGATAACCCAGCAAAACGCCAAACAGTCATTAATATCATTCGTGACTTGAAGGCTCATGGATGTAGAATTGATGGCGTAGGTATGCAATCTCATGTATCATTCTCTACTAACCTAGCAGAATATGAGAAGAGTATCGAGACCTTTGCAGCTGAGGGTGTTAAGGTGATGGTGACCGAACTTGATCTTAGTGTACTTCCTTGGCCAAGTGGGAATTATGGCGCTGCTGTGGAAACCAATTTTGAATATCAGAAATCGATGAATCCATACACAGACGGTCTTCCTGCAGACAAGGCTAAGGAGCAGACCGATTTCTTTGTGAAACTATTCAAGATCTATTTAAAGCATGCCGATGTCATCGACCGTGTCACCTTCTGGGGACTTACAGATGGTGACAGTTGGAAGAACGGATGGCCTATGGCAGGTAGAACAGATTATCCATTGGCTATCGATCGCAATTACAATCCCAAACCATTTGTGGAAGAAATCATTAAATTAGCTAAATAATCAAATCATTACAATTAAACATTAGAAACGATGAAACCTAAAAAACATTATCTTTTCCCTTCTGATTACATGGCCGATCCTGCGGCACACGTGTTTAATGGTAAAATCTACATCTACCCTTCTCATGACTGGGAGGCTGGTGCAGAAGAAGATGACGATGGTGGTCACTTCCAGATGAAAGACTATCATGCATTATTACTCGAGGATCCTGAGAACGGAGAGGCAACGGACCTTGGTGTCATCTTTGACGTAAAAGATGTTCCATGGGCAGAAAAGCAGCTATGGGATAGCGATGTCGTTGAAAAGAACGGCAAGTATTATTATGTATTCTCTGGAAAGGGCTACGATGGTGTATTCCGTCTTGGAGTTGCTGTAGCCGACAAACCAGAAGGTCCTTTCGTTCCAGAAGCTCAGCCTATACGCGGTTCTTTCAGTATTGACCCTTGTGTTTTCAAGGATGATGATGGTACCATATACACCTATTTTGGTGGACTTTGGGGTGGACAGCTCCAATGGTGGCAGCCATATGCTCCAGGTTTTGCACCTATCACTGGCAAGCACGGTGATGAAAATGGACTCACAGATATGGGGTCTGCTCCGACTCGTAAAGATGAACTCTTTGCACAGCCCGATGCTCCTGCTCTGCCAAGTTTCGTAGTGAAGATGAGTGATGATATGCTTCAGTTTGCAGAAGCACCACGTAGAGTTGTTGTTATTGACAAGGATGGTCAACCGCTGAAAGTCAGCGACCCACATCGTTTCTTCGAAGCAAGTTGGGTATTCAAGAAGAACGGAAAATACTATTTCACCTACTCTACAGGTGATAGTCATTTCCTATGCTATGCAATTGGTGACAATCCTTATGGCCCATTCACTTATCAGGGTATCATCATGACTCCAGTTGTTGGATGGACAACCCACCATTGTATCCTAGAGTACAAAGGCAAGTGGTATCTCTTCCATCACGATTGTGTTCCATCTGATGGCAAAACATGGCTTCGTTCATTGAAGATTTGTGAACTGGAATTTGATGGAGATTTGATTAAGACTATCGATGGTATTGACTAATATGATAAAGTGTTATAAAAGGGTGGCAATCGCCACCCTCTTGGTTTTACAGGTAATTGGTGCACATGCCATCGATGGGTATGATTTATGGTTAAGAATGCCTTTGGTGACAGATGGAGCTAAAGTGACAATCGATAATCCTCAAATTCCTGAAACAGGCTATTTCGACCCGCAGTTTGCCCCTATTGTCATCTCACGTAGTGAGTTGAATATCTTCCTCCATAACACAGGTAGGGATGTACATCTTGCCATCGATGCCAAAGCTCCTGCAAACGACGGTTTTACAATCAAATACGGAGCTAATCGTATTGACATCAAGTCAGCATCAGCTGTTGGCGTGCTTTATGGTGCTTACCATCTGCTTCGTCTTCAGCAGACAGGACACCTGCCTAAGAATGGGCAGACCATTAAGGAGATACCTATGTCCAAATACCGTCTCCTCAACCACTGGGATAACCTTAACGGTACCATTGAACGTGGTTTTGCCGGTCGTTCCATCTTTTGGAGCAGCAAAGGAGATATCGTTGATGAGAATAGTGCACGGATTCAATTGTATGCACGTGCCAATGCTTCAATCGGTATTAACGGTACCGTTCTCAACAATGTGAATGCCAGTCCTCAGATGTTGACCTCCGAACGTCTTGATCAGGTCAGGCGAATTGCCCGTATTCTTGCCCCTTATGGTATTAAGGTATATCTCTCTGTCAATTTTGCGTCACCCAGGGCATTGGGCGATGTATCGACAGCCGACCCTCTTGACCCAGATGTAATCCGTTGGTGGAAGAACAAGGTGAAGGAAATCTATGATGCTATCCCCAATTTCGGTGGATTCCTCGTCAAGGCCAATAGTGAGGGCGAGCCAGGGCCACAGGACTTTGGACGCACTCATGTCGATGGTGCCAACATGTTGGCTGATGCACTCAAGCCATATGGCGGAATTGTCATGTGGCGCGCTTTCGTTTACGCAGCAGATAGTCCAGATCGTGCAAACCAAGCTTACGATGAATTCATGCCTTTCGATGGAAAGTTCCGCGATAACGTTATTTTGCAAGTCAAGAATGGCCCTATTGATTTCCAACCACGCGAACCTGTACATCCTTTGTTCTACTCAATGAAACATACAAAAGTGATGCCGGAGTTTCAGATTACACAGGAATACCTCGGAGAGTCTGTACACTCTGTCTACTTAGCTCCAATGTGGAAAGAAGTAACTGATGAAATCGATATGAGTATCGGTGCTGCAGGTGTTTCAAATGTTGGTGATTCCAAAAACTGGTGTGGCAACGATTTGATACAAGCCAACTGGTACGCATACGGCCGTCTGGCATGGGACAAACGTCTTTCATCCAAACAAATAGCCGATGAATTCGTGCGTCAAACTTTCACAAAAGAAGCACAAGGTGTACAGACACTTACTGACTTGATGCTCGCCACCCACGAAGCATGCGTCAACTACATGATGCCGATGGGCATCCATCACATATTTGCAGGTGGACACCACTATGGACCAGAGCCTTGGTACGCTCCTCGTGGAGTGAGAGTCGATTGGACACCTCCTTATTACCATAAGGCTGATGCAAATGGTATGGGATTCGATCGTACGACAAAGGGGTCAAACAATGTATCCCAATACCCAAAGAAGTTGGCCAAATTGTTTAATAATGTGAATACATGCCCAGAGAAATATCTTCTGTGGTTCCATCATGTCGGGTGGACACAGAAACTGCCTTGTGGCGAAACCCTTTGGGATCGTCTTTGTCATAAATATGATGAAGGTGTACGTACGGCAGAAGGATTTGTTCGCACATGGGAGCTTCTCAAACCTTATATCGATGAAGAACGCTATATGGCATTGAAAATAAAGTTCGATCGTCAGGCTAAGGATGCATGGTGGTGGCGAGACGCCTGCCTGCTCTATTTCCAAACGTTCTCAAAATTGCCGTTCCCCAAAGACTGCCCACCTGCTCGTCATGACTTGCAAACCCTAATGCAGTATCATCTGAGAATGGACAACTATACAGCAGCGCCCATTGATCAACTCCCCAATTAACAGGAATACATGGATATACGAGAATACTTCCACATCAGCATTACACGTAGCGACGAACAAGATATTATCGAGTCCGTTAAGAAAGGAATTGTATTTAAGGGATTCAATCTCTGGGTACTTGTTTTTGCCATCTTCGTCGCATCATTAGGACTCAATGTTAACAGTACAGCAGTCATCATCGGCGCTATGCTCATCAGTCCCCTTATGGGTCCAATTATCGGCATGGGACTTGCGGTCGGCATCTCCGATTTCGAAATGCTAAAACGATCGTTCAAACACTACGCATTGAGTGCAGGAGTATCCGTTATCACTGCGACCATCTATTTCCTACTATCGCCTATCAACGAAGCGCAATCAGAACTCTTAGCACGCACCAGCCCAAACATCTACGATGTACTTATCGCTTTCTTTGGTGGTATGGCTGGTGTTGTTGCTATCTGTGCCAAAGAGAAAGGTAACGTCATCCCAGGTGTAGCAATCGCCACAGCATTGATGCCACCTCTCTGCACCGCAGGTTTTGGACTGGCACAAGGCGAATGGATGTTCTTCCTTGGAGCTCTATATCTATTTTTCATCAACACCGTCTTCATCAGTCTTGCCACCTACCTAGGTATACGTTTCTTCCGTTTCCAACGTTATACATATGTGGATAAGAAACGAGGAAAACTTGTGAATCGATACATTATGGCCATTGTCATTCTAACCATCATCCCAGCCATCTTTACAACTATCAGTATTGTACGAGAATCGATGTTCATGAGTAGAGCCAATAGTTTTATTAACAACGAACTAAGTTTTTCTGGTACCCAAGTCATACAGCGCGATATATCATGGGGAGATAATGCCATCAAGGTCATTCTCATAGGGAAAAAAGTACATGAAGCAAACATCGATTCTGCCCGTTCCAACCTTAGATATTACCACCTAGGTGAGACCAATCTAACAGTTACTCAAGGATTTGATGCAGACTCACTAAACCTTCTTTCACTAGAGAATGCATCTATCGAAGCCCTCTATAAACAGGACGAACAAACTATTGAGGAGTTAAAGTTGCGTTTGTCTAAGTTGGAGCAAGAAACAGCTTCCTACCGGAAAATTAATAGTCTGTCAGAAGTTGTCACCAAAGAATTGAATACTCTATTCCCTAATATCATATCTGTGGCTATTGGTCAATCCATACGCAACTATTCAGACAATCAAACTGCTGATACCATTTGTCAAGTACATCTCAACACAAAAGGAAAGCTTGCTGCTAAAGATTACCAGCGAATTACTTCATGGCTCCAAACACGGTTAGAGACCCAACAACTCGAAGTCATTGAATAGTCCGTATTTCTTTCAAATGAGGTTATAATGCAAGAATTATCAACACTAATGATTCTTTTTGCTGTTTCATATATGGTGTTTCATTAAAATTTCGTATCTTTGCAAATTATAAGAAAACGGCTTATGAAGATAGGTTTTGATGCAAAAAGACTATATAATAATTTTACTGGCTTAGGGAATTACAGCCGAACAACAATCGACATACTAACGGAGTACGTCCCTCAAAACCAGTATATATTGTATAGTCCCTCTTTAACAGAGAATCATGTTACGACACCTTATCTTCATCACAAATTGTGCAAAACTATTACACCTTCTGGTCTTCTGAAGGGAAGTCTTTGGCGAACAGTAGGATTATCTGCCGCTGGTCATCACGATGAAATAGATCTTTTTCATGGGCTAAGTAATGAAATACCATTTGGCTTATCAAGTCACAATATTCCATCTGTTGTAACAATACATGATGTAGCATTTAAAACTTTTCCCGATATGTACCATTGGCATGATCGCATCATATATCATCAAAAGTGGAATTATGCCTGTAAACATGCTAATCACATTATTTCCATCAGTGAGAGTACAAAGAAAGACATTATACGTTTTTATAATGTACCTGAAGAAAAAATCAGTGTAGTTTATCAACCTGTCAATCAGACATATTACACACCAAATGATAATATACAGGCAAAAGATTCTACTCCTTATATGTTATATGTAGGTTCCGTTAATTCTCGCAAAAACCTACTTGGTATTGTTCGGGCTATGGAACAAGTCCCTAGTGATTTACAGATTCCATTAACTATCGTTGGTAACGGAGGAACCTACAAACACAAGGTGGAAGAATATATTGAAACGCATCAAATGACTCATCTGTTTAAATGGGTCTCTGCCATAGATAGTGCTCAATTGCAACAACTATATGCAAACGCTGCTTTGTTTCTATATCCGTCATTTTACGAAGGATTTGGCTTGCCAGTCGTTGAGGCGCTCCTTTCTTGTTGCCCTGTTATCACGAGCAATATCAGCAGTCTGCCAGAAGCAGGCGGTCCTTCTACCCTTTATGTGAACCCTTATGACGTTGAAGATATTCGCAACAGTATTGTTAACGTACTTACTGATACTACATTGCGAAACAAGATGACTCACGATGGATACCAATATGCAATGAATAAGTTTCACCCAGAAACATTAGCGCATCAGTTATCGGAAGTGTATAAAAAGACTATCAATGAATATAACAATTGATAGGAACATCTAAATGAATGTATATAAATGATAATATGGCAAAAAAAGTGTATTTAGGCATGATTGGTGATATCATGCATCCAGGACTAATTAACATCATCAATGAAGGTGCGAAATATGGTGACGTGATTATTGGTCTGTTTACAGACAAAGCAATTGCGAATCATAGGCGACTACCATACCTCACATGGGAACAGCGCAAAACTGTAATCGAACATATTATAGGAGTATCATCTGTCGTCCCTCAAGATGAGTGGAGTTATGTAGAAAACCTAAAGCGGTACAAACCGGATTATATTATTCATGGAGATGACTGGCAATACGGACCTGATAAATATATCCGCGACGAGGTATTCAAAACCATGGAGCGTCTCGGTGGTGAAGTAATTGAAATACCCTATACAAAAGGAATATCAGATTCTAGTTTGAAAGAAGAGATTGACGCTTTAGGAGTTACCCCACAGGCACGACTATCCTCACTTCGACGATTGATTTCTGCCAAACCTGTTGTTCGCATTCTAGAATCCCACAATGGTCTTACAGGTCTTATTGCAGAACATACCTCAGTTGAAGTCAATGGTCAACATCGTGAATTCGATGGTATGTGGGCTAGTTCTTTAACAGACTCTACATCTAAAGGAAAGCCCGACATCGAAGCAGTTGACCTCACTACCCGTCTACACGATTTGAATGACACATTGGAGGTAACAACTAAACCTTTTATCTTCGATGGCGATACTGGTGGAAAAATTGAGCATTTCGGTTTTACAGTCCGAACATTGGAACGCTTGGGTATATCTGCTGTCATTATTGAAGATAAGGTAGGCTTAAAGCAGAATTCACTCTTTGGTACAGATGCTATTCAAACACAAGACACCATCGAAGGATTCTGCAATAAAATCAAAGCGGGCAAAGAAGCTCAGATTACTAGAGACTTTATGATTATTTCTCGTTGTGAATCACTCATTGCAGGCAAATCCGTGGATGATGCCCTTGAACGTTGCCTCGCTTATGTATCAGCAGGTGCTGATGGTGTGATGATTCATAGTAAGAACAAAAGTGGTGAAGACATTAAAGAATTCTGCTTGCGTTTCCGTGAGAAGGACCCCCATACGCCTATTGTGGCAGTTCCTACCACATATAATCAATTCACTGAAGAGGAATTAGCTACATGGGGTATAAACGTTGTCATCTATGCCAATCACATGCTACGTAGCGCCTATCCAGCAATGGTAAAGTGTGCCGAAACCATATTAGAAACCTCTCGCAGTCTTGAGGCATCTGGCAAGTATTGTATGCCTATCAAACAAATATTGAACTTAATTCCAGGAACAAAGAAAAAATAAATATGATTAGACCGTCATTCTTTTATGATACCCTAAAAAGCAATGGTATAGATTTCTATACAGGTGTCCCAGATTCCCTCTTGAAGAATCTTTGTGCTTATATTACCGATCATGCAGATACTACCCATCATGTAATTGCAGCCAATGAGGGTGGTGCTATGGGTTTAGCGGCTGGTCATTATTTAGCCACTAACCACATACCTGTTGTCTATATGCAAAACTCAGGACAAGGAAACACAATCAATCCACTTGCTTCTTTAACAGATCCTGATGTTTACCACATTCCCGTTCTACTCGTTATCGGTTGGCGAGGAAAGCCTGGTATTCACGATGAGCCCCAACATGTAAAACAGGGAAAAGTAACAACAGGGTTGCTCAATTTGATGGGTATTGATTATACAGTTCTCGCGAAGGAAGAAGAAAAGGCTGCCATCCAAATTCAAAAAGCTGTGCAGTATATGCAAAACACCAATAACTGTTATGCTTTGGTGATTGAAAAAGACACATTCGATGCTTATACACTTCAAAATAGCATTAACAATTCCCTAACTCTTTCACGAGAGGAAGCAATCGAGACAGTCGTAGAAACATTGCAACCCACAGCAATTGTAGTTTCAACAACTGGCATGATTTCTCGTGAATTATTTGAGATTCGGGAAAAGAGATCCGAAGGTCACCAATGTGATTTTCTTACGGTAGGTTCTATGGGGCATGCTTCTCAGATCGCTTTAGGTATTGCTCTGGAAAAGCCAGATCGTCATATTTGGTGCTTTGATGGCGATGGTGCCAGTATCATGCACATGGGTAACATGGCAATTGTAGCACAAAAAGCACCTAAGAATTATATACATGTAATTTTTAATAATGGAGCACATGATTCTGTAGGAGGCCAACCAACAGTTGGTCTTTCAATTGATTTTCCTGCTATTGCAAAAGCAATAGGATACGAGGCTACTTTCTGCGTAAGTGATAAAGAGGAGTTGAAAAAGGCACTCTCGATTATCAATACATCCTCTTCGTCCCTAGAAGGACCTATTTTCTTAGAGGTTAAAGTTAAAAAGGGTAATAGAAAAGACTTAGGGCGCCCAACAACCACTCCAGAACAGAACAAAGAGGCTCTTATGTCTTTCTTGAAATAAATAGTCAACAATCATATTGAAAGCAATAGTATGAAAGTAAAGACGGCTGTAATTATGGCAGCAGGTATGGGAACACGTTTCGGTAATATGACCGAAAAGATGCCAAAAGGTTTTATCCCATTTAAAGGCAAACCAATGATAGTACGTAGCATTGAAACATTGATTTCATGTGGGATTGAACGAATCATTATTGGTACAGGCTATAAAAAAGAAGCATACGAAGAATTAGCCCAAAGATATACACAAATACAATGTGTTTTTTCTCCCCTCTATGCTGAGACAAACAGCATGTACACACTCTACAATAACAGGAAGGCAATAGGTAACGATGACTTTCTGCTATTAGAGTCTGATTTAGTATTTGAAAAAAAGGCAATTCTTGAGCTGATTAATTGTCCCTTTTCGTCTGCAATGTTAATTACACCAGTAACTAAATTCCAAGACCAATATTATGTAGAGATGAACTATCGATGTGAACTTATCAATTGTTCAACAAACAAAGACAGCATTACACCATCAGGAGAACTTGTTGGTATTCACAAACTTAGTAATAGTTTCTATAAAACTTGCATTTCTGAATACGCAAAACAATTAAAAGAGAAACCAAAGTTAGGTTACGAATATCAATTGCTCTACGTCTCACAGAACATTACTCCAATGCATGTTCTTCGATTAGACTCTCTACAATGGTATGAAATCGATGATATAAACGACCTGCGTTATGCAGAACAAAATGTGGAAATCGACTTATGAACTCACTCTTAGACAAAGATCTCACAGCATGTAAAGAGATACTACTCCAGTCACTTCAACAGGAAAGCAACCCACTCCTCGGTCAGGTATTGGATTTAGTAAAAACTCGAACAGGTAAGATGATGCGCCCACAAATGGTGCTGCTGTCAGCAAAACTATTTGGCTCCGTTACTCCTGCAGTATATGCAGTAGCTGTAGCTTTTGAAGCGCTCCACACCGCCAGTTTGATACATGACGATGTTGTGGATGAGAGTGATGAACGTAGGGGCCAAGAGTCTGTCAATTATGCTCAGACCAATCGTGTGGCTATTCTTTCTGGGGATTATATCTTGGGTGAAGCACTCCGGCTAATTGCCTCTGTTAATGATCCTCGGATTGTTCTACTCATGTCAAAAGCTTCAAAAGCATTAGCAGACGGAGAATTGCTACAACTTCATACCATTCAGTCAGAAGACTTATCTGAGGCAACTTATATGCATGTTATCACCAACAAAACAGCTGTGCTCTTTGCTTCTTGTGCTGCATCTGGAGCCACCCTTGTTGGAGCAAACCAAGCTGATATTAATAATGTCTATCGATTTGCAGAACAAGTAGGGTTGTGCTTCCAAATAAAAGACGACATTCTGGATTTTGTTGGTGGTGATATTGGGAAACCCCAAGGAAATGATCTCAAAGAAGGGAAAATTACGCTGCCTTTACTCTATGCACTTCAAGGACACGAGCAAGAAATGAAACCACTTATTCGCTCTGTAAAGGAGGGCACAACAACTCCAGAGGACATCAGCTATCTTATCAATTTTACACAAGAGAATGGTGGAATTGACTATGCAGAATCTGTTATGAACAAAATTGCCAATCAAGCTCGACAACTTCTTGATAAATATCCCGAAAGCCCAGTGAAGGTTGCACTCAACGAATATGTCGACTATGTCATTGAACGGAAGAAATAGCTGTTTATCCCTCCTCCTTTTTACTCTCTCATTCTGTTGTTTTCGGCTTCATGCTCAAGAACCGATGGAATGGGATGATTTTATGCGTGACATCTATGAGGAATATATAGAAAGTGACGATGAATTGGGGGAAAATTCTTATGCTACCACACAAGAGGAAGATAATGCAACTGATGCTCTACTTGAGGAATTATATACACTTCACCTATCACCTATCAATTTAAATGATCTAAGAATTGTAAAGGATGCAGAGGAACAAATGATAAACACAAAAGCACGTCTGCGACAATTACCTTTTCTTAGCGACCAACAAATCGAGGCAATTGTTTATTACGTCAATAATAACTATCCTATGCAATCATTGGGCGAATTGATGCTTATACGAGAACTCGATTACCAGACACGCTCCCGATTGCCTTTGTTCTGTTATGTTGGCGAACCTACCACTCAAAATAAAGATAATATTCTGAAATTACTACGCTATGCAAATCATGAAGTTATCGCTCGTACAACTATTCCTTTTTACACCAAAGATGGTTTCTTGGACAAACCCCAAAACATAATTGACGCTTCTCCAAATAAAATTTATCGAGGTAATAACAATTACCATTCGCTTCGTTACCAACTTCGTTCCAGACAGCAAAAGCGGTCAAACGGTATTTCACAACAATTAATCGCAGGTTTTTCTATAGAAAAAGATGCTGGAGAAGATTATTTCGACTACTTGTCTGGCTATGTAATGATGAATGGTTTAGGGAAAATTCGTACATTAATTATAGGAGATTACAAACTAAACTATGGATTAGGTCTGATTGTAAATAACAGTTTTAATCTTGGAAAAAATACCATGGGAGTATTATCGAATGCTCCGATATCTAGACATGGTATACGTCCACATGCATCTTCATCTGAATCCAATTACTTTCGAGGCATCGCTATCGATTATTCTCTTAGCAGATCTGCTCATCTTTCAGCATTTGTATCATATCACGATATTGATGCCACCAAAGATCAAAATTCTGCTATTCCATCTATCACCTCTCTGAAGACTGATGGTTTACATCGGACTTTGCTTGAAAAAAGCAAGAAAGGTATTGTTCAAGAGTTATCAGGAGGATGGAATCTTAGTTTTTTCCATCGTGGACTTCAGGTTGAATTGACAGGAATAGCCTCGCACTTTTCTATACCGCTTAAACCTAAGTACAATACGCCCTCTACAGAATACCGCAAATATAACTTACAAGGTGATAATTTTGGTTCAATCGGATTATTCTATCGATACATGACTAATCGATGGAATCTACAAGGAGAATATGCTGTAAGTTTTTCAAATGCGGAAGACAAAGCAATGAATATAGACCATCCCAATAATGGTTTTGCGTTTGTCAATAACCTACGTTTCCTTGTAGATAACCAAACATCTTTATCTGCTATCGTCAGGTATTATAATCCCAAATATGCTACTCTATATGGCAAATCCTTCGGAGAGAATTCTCGTCCGCAGAATGAGTTGGGTCTTTTAGTTGGGATTGCAACAGAACCTTGGACACATTTTCATCTTGAGGCTTATGTTGACGGTTTCATATTCCCCAAAAAACGCTATCATGCTGCAGCAGGCTCAAAGGGGATAGATGGGCTATTAAAAATGACTTATTCTCCTAACCAAAAATCTTCATGGCAATTACGCTATCGAGTGAAATCCAAGGAACAAGACTGTAAAATTGAGCAAGACAAGACAGAACTGTATTTTAATACCCGTCAAGACTTGCGGCTTCAATGGAATTATAAGCTCAACAACTATCTAACTTTTCGCACTACAGGCGGATTTGTATATCGTTGGAATGCAGATAGCAACGATGAAATGGGCTATTTATTCAGTCAACATATACGACACGAACGAACATTGGCTCGCCAAAAAGGAAGACAGCGAATAGACGTGATGCTAGCCTATTTCCATACAGATTCATATGCTGCAAAGGTCTACACAACATCTCCTTCACTTCTTTACACATTCGGAATGAACTCCTTATATGGCCAAGGAATCAATGCTGTTGCCATGTTTTCGAGAAGTCTTTCGCGAAATCTCTTTGCTATTTGCAAGCTATCAGTTACAAAATACTTCGACCGAAACACAATTGGTACAGGATTGGACATGATAAACGCATCTCATAAAGAAGATATACAACTACAATTAAGATGGAAAATATAAGGCATCTAGACCTTGAACTTTGAGACCTTCCGAACAATCACTTTTGGATTCCCATTAATGGAAATTTTTGCAGCCCCTAGGGGAAAAAGTTTTTTCCCTTAAGGGGAATTTCTGTTGCAGGTCGTGCAACGTACGTTGCAGGTCGTGCAACATAGGTTGCACGACCTGCAACAGAAAAAACCCCTAGAGGAAATAAAAAAACTTCCTTAATAGCGGCTAAAAAAGGCTAAGGATTAGCGGGAGAAATCATGTTTTAAAAGTCGGGATTTCAAGCGATAATTCTTATTTACCCCTGACTTTACACATGAAATAAGTGAAATATAAACGTGGGAGCAAACGCAACTGGTCGCCAACCTTATCAACCTCCCTAATAACACGAATATTATCCATGAGACCCTTGGAGCGATGAACATTGGAGACTCCTTTTACATCATAATCAGTAATCGTTACAGGAATATGGCGGAACGTCTTCCCTGCTTGGAACAATTGCTTGGACTGCTTGAAATCTGCAGACATTGGATGATTCAGGTCAAATGGATATTCGCGAAGACATTGAGTGCGGGTAAACACAGCTTGATGGCAATAATACATTTTATGGCTGTTGTGTGGCTCTTTCGCTACAATTAAGTTTCCCTTTTTAAGTATATCTCCATAAACGACATCAGCAGTTAATCCCTGTGTAATCACATCAGCAAGCACATGAGGGTTAGCAAACGTATCTGCAGCATTGAGAAAGATGCAATAGTCTCCATGAACCATCGCTACTGCTTTATTCATTGCATCATAGATGCCTCGATCGGGAGCAGAAGTATAAAATAAAGGAATTGATGGCTTTAGAGTTGCAAGATACTCAGGAGTTCCGTCAGTAGAAGCACCATCCACCACAATACACTCCACATCCGGGTAAGTTTGTTCCCAGACACTTTGAAGCGTCCTCTTTAAAGAAGGTAACGCATTGTATGTGACCGTAATGACAGAAATGAGCATGTAGTAAGAAGAAGTTGCCTATTTGAAAACTCTGGTATCCTGATAGTCATGATACGAATGGTCAAAATCAACATAATCAAACCCATGAATACGACGATGGTTTTCAGGCGGTAGCTTCATATAATCGCCAAACAAACATTTCAAATATGTGTCAGGATGCTCCACACCCAATAATTCATGTCCCTCGAACATGATCGGGGTCGGTGTTCCCATTACCTCGCGTGGCATAGTGCTACGATCACCACTATCATAGTCAGCAATCAATGGGGCCGTTTCGTAATCGTAGGCTGTCTGTATGCGTTTTTGTAAACGCTGTAAAGTGATATTTTTAACTGTAGCTTGTAGCAATCGAGGCAACCATGAAGTATAACCATGACCACGTTTATATGGATCTCTGTTACGCAAATACACCCATGTCTTTACCATATGAACCAATCCGATGCGTAGCTTACGACGCCATCGCTGAGCAGGAATACCGTCGATAGGACAAACATCAATATATACACCACCTATTTGATTGAGTGACCATCGCTCAATGAGTGTTGTACTACCATCAATCACCTTCAGCAGAGCACAACTGCTGTTTTCGTCTAATTCAAAAGTCTGTAGTTCAAATGGTTTAGGCAACCATTCAGAACCATGCTCAATAAATCGCTGAAAATCTGGGCGAGGCATTGCTATATCGGCATCATCATCCCAAGGAATAAAGCCTCCATGACGCACAGCTCCTAACATAGTACCATCTGAGAGCCAATAGCGTATGCCATGCTCACGACAAACCTTATCCACAACTACCAAAATGTTCAAAATACGCTGGTGGATATCTTCTATTTTGTAATTGGCCATTGTTTTCTCTTATTTTTACTGCAAAGATACAACAAAATTTTGTTCTTTCAATTATTTTTTATAACTTTGTGGCATAAAAAGGTATTTATATGATTAGATTATCTAAATCTGTGGTTGGAAAGGCAGAATCAGATGCAGTCGCGCATGTGATTGAAGACATTGGCTACTTAGGAATGGGAGCCATTGTGGGTGAGTTTGAGCATCAGCTAGAGCAGTATATCGGTGGAAACAGTCGTGCCATCTGTGTCAACAGCGGAACAGCAGCATTACATCTATCTATTCAAGCAGTAACCAAACCTGGTGATGAAGTACTGGTACCGTCGTTCACATTTGTAGCAACCTATCAAGCCATCAGGGCTGCCGGATGTACACCTGTCAGTTGTGACATTCGCCCAGACACCTTGACGCTCGACCTTAAAGATGCAGAGCGCCGTATCACCCCTCGCACCACAGCCATGATGCCAGTATACTATGCCAGCAATTGCTGTATGGCCAAAGACTACCAAGCTTTTGCGAAAGAACATGGTTTACGATTAGTAGAAGATGCTGCCCATAGTTTTGGTTGTACTTGCCAAGGCCAGAAAATCGGCTCCTTTGGAGATGTGGTCTGTTTCTCATTCGATGGAATTAAGAACATCACAACAGGTGAAGGAGGAGCTATTTTCACAGCAGACGAAGATATCATCCAAAAAGTCAGCGATGCACGCTTGCTTGGCGTTCAAAAAGACTCTGAGAAACGTTATGCAGGAAAGCGCAGTTGGAATTTTGATGTTGTGGACCAAGGCTATCGTTATCATATGAGTAACATTTTTGCAGCTATCGGCCAAGTTCAGCTCTCTAGGTTTGAAAAGGAATTTGCTCCACGCCGTCGTTATATTGCTCAGCGCTACTGTGAGTTGCTCAAAGATACTCCTTATGTCAAATTGACACCTATGGATTACGAGCACGAAATAGTGCCCCATATCTTTGCTTTGCAAATTCTGGAAGGAAAACGTCCACAATTAGAGCAGTTGTTGAAAGACAACGACATTCAATATGGCATACAGTATGCCCCAAATCATCATCTCACCCTCTTCCATGAGGATGTAGAACTGCCTGTTACCGATGAGGTTTACTCGCGCATCATTTCCATACCTATGCATCCAGAATTAAGCGAGGATGACATTCAACTGATTTGTAAACTAATTAACAGCCTATGAAAACTATCATCTTAGCTGGAGGTTTCGGCACTCGCCTATCAGAATACACAAAACAGATTCCCAAGCCTATGGTAGAGATTGGCGGAAAGCCAATCCTATGGCACATTATGAACCACTACGCCCACTATGGTTACAAGGATTTTATTGTAGCTTTAGGCTATAAGGGAGAAGTTATCAAGGACTATTTCCTGCAGTATTATGCTCGGAATAATGATTTCACAATCGACTTAAGCAGCGGATCCATTCATTATATTAATGAACATGCTCGCGACTGGCGAGTGACACTTGTTGACACAGGTGCTGCATCAATGACAGGTGGCCGCGTACTTAGATTAAAAGATTACATAGGTCAGGAAGACTTTATGTTGACTTACGGTGATGCAGTCAGTGATGTAAATATAAATGAACTCGTAAATCGTTATCATCAATCAAATTGTCTGGCTATGGTGACTGCCGTACACCCAACAGCCCGTTTTGGTGAACTACAAATCGATTCAGAAGACTATGTTCGTTCCTTCAAAGAGAAACCCCAGGTCAATCAAGGATGGATTAACGGCGGTTTCTTCGTACTCAGTCCTAAAGTGTTTAACTATATTGAAAATGATCTAACCACTTTCGAGGCAGAACCTTTGGAGCGCTTGGCAGCAGAAGGGCAGTTGGTAACATACCGTCATGAAGGTTTCTGGCAATGTATGGATACTGTCCGCGACCGCGATTTGCTGAACAAACTGTGGGACGAGAATCGGGCACCCTGGAAACTTTCTGTCTAACGAAGAACAAAATTGATGATTCAAATTATAACAAAAAATGAATATACTACAAAATGACATCAAACACACGCTCAATGGTCTCACGACTGCAGAACGTGCTAAATTCAACGGCTCTACTGTGCTTATCACAGGATGTGCTGGTTTTTTAGGTTATTATATGATGCAGTTCTTTGCTGCCGAATGCGAAGAGTTGGGCATCAAAAAGATTATTGGACTCGATAACTTCATGTTAGGCCAACCAGGATGGATTAAGGAATTGGAGAAGAATCCCAAAGTAGCCCTACGTAAGTTCGACATCATCAAGGACAACATTGCAGATATAGAAGGAGCATCAGAAGCAGACTTCATCATTCACATGGCCTCAATTGCTTCACCAATGTTCTATCGTAAATATCCTATTGAGACCTTAGATGCAAACATCTGGGGACTTCGCTCACTACTTGATTACTATTCCACACGTAACATCAAAGGATTCTTGTTCTTCTCTTCAAGCGAGTTGTATGGCGACCCCGACCCTGCACATGTACCAACATCTGAGGACTATAATGGAAATGTTTGCGCTACAGGTCCAAGAGCTTGCTATGACGAGTCTAAACGTTTTGGAGAGACGATGTGCATGCTCTTTGCACAAAAATACAATATGCCAATCGGCGTAGCACGTCCTTTCAACAATTATGGTCCAGGTATGCGTATCGGAGACAAACGAGTCCCTGCTGATTTCGCTTTAGCCATTATGGAGAACAGAGATATCGAGATACTCAGCAATGGAACTCCAACACGTACATTCTGCTACATCGCAGATAGTGTTTGCGGATATTTCAAGATCCTGTTGCATGGCCAATATGACTTCTTCAACATCGGTATCGAAAAGCCAGAGATTACCATCGCACAACTGGCAGAGATATATGTTGAGGCAGGACGGGAATTATTCGGATACAAAGGTGAGGTACGCTATGCTGTATCAGAAGACAAAGAGTATCTCACAAATAATCCTCAACGTAGATGCCCTTGCATCGACAAGGCTCGTAAGTTGTTGGGCTATAACCCCACCATCTTAGTTGATGAGGGTGTATCACGTTTCTTGATGTACCTCAAGGAGAGTAACGAAGAAGAATACAAATGGTAGAGAAATAGGAAGAAGCAAATCATCAGCAATATGACAATCACAGTATTTGGATTGGGGTTTGTAGGTCTGACCACATCGTTGGGCTTCGCAGAGTATGGACATACAGTCTATGGTGTAGAAATAAATAGCGAGCGATTAGAAACCATTAAAGGTGGACGATTGCCTTTTCTTGAACCAGGTCTCGACGAGGCCTTACTTCGTCATCTTGGTAATCGATTTAATCCAATTGGTATAAATGAACTGGAAAAGGCTGTCAGTCAGAGTGATTGCATCTATTATTGTGTTGGAACACCGTATGGAAAGGACGGACAAGCGGATCTCACCTATCTCTTCAGCGCCCTTGATCAAACACTTAACGTGCGACCCAATAATAAATATCAAGTTTTGGTTGTTAAGTCTACCATTCCCCCATCGACTACTTCACAAAAAATCATTCCATATTTAGAAGAAAAGGGCCTCAATGTAGGACAAGACTTAGGGGTGGCCAACAACCCAGAATTCTTGCGTGAGGGTCATTGCTGGGATGACTTCATTAAAGCAGACCGTATAGTCCTTGGTGTTAGTGACGAACGCTCTGCAGAAATGCTTCGTAAGGTATATGCCACCATCCAAGAACCTATACATTGTGTATCATTGAATACTGGTGAGTTTATCAAGTATTTGTCAAATACACTCCTTGCTACTCTTATCAGCTACAGCAATGAGATGAGCCTTGTAGCAGATACGATTGGTGGCATTGATGTTGCTGCGGCTTTCCGCATCCTTCATGAAGACAAGAGGTGGGGTGGTGCTACAATGGCAAGTTATGTTTATCCAGGCTGTGGATATGGAGGTTACTGCCTGCCCAAGGATACCAATGCTCTGTATGCTGTAGCTAATACCGCAGGGTTTGATGCGCAAATACTCAAAAATGTTATAAGTATAAATAATCAAATGCCTGCTCAGATTGCCAAAAAAGTAGCTAAAATTGTTGGAACAGACAAACAGCGTATCATCGGCATTCTAGGTCTGTCATTTAAACCAGGCAGCGATGACGTACGTGATACTCCGTCAGCAAAAATCATTAAACAACTGCGACTATTAGGCTATACCAACATTATTGGATATGACCCTGTAGCCAATGCAGAGTTCGATCGCTATTATTCAGATTTAGCTATTAGCTATGAGAAGAGTTATGACGAATTGATTCGAAAAGCAGAAGTATTGGTTATCACAACTGCATGGCAAGAGTTTGCGAACATCAAACAGCTTACTCAAAAGCCTGTTGTAGATTGTCGCTACATGTTATAGCCCCTATCCATAATTATATATAGGGCAGAAACTATTCCCAAGTACTTAGGGATGTGCTGTTATTTCCTTATCGAGGAACAGGAATTCCGATTGTCTCAAGGGCTTCTTTAAAAACCACAAAGAAGTCTTTGATGTCTTGTGGATATATTTTTCCTAAGGCGCAGAGTCGGAAGGTATTGGTGGTACTTATCTTACCTGGGTAGATAGTGAATCCTCGCTCGTAGCAGTAATCGTGCACCTTTTCAAAACTCCAATTTGGATTATCTGGGTATTTTACTGATACCACTAGTCCTGACTCGATATTACGATCGATGGCTGTATCCAGTCCCAATTTGTCCAATCCTTCGTGGATAGCTTCGTACACAGCTCTATGGCGAGCAAACTTAGCTTCTTCGCCTTCTTCGAAGTATTCCTTCAATGCCTGAATCGTAGCATAAATAGTCTGTACAGGAGGAGTGAAGTGCATCTCGCCAGTCTTCTCAAAGTACTCATACTGTAGATAGAGATTGCAGTAGTATGAGCGAGTGGGATAGTTCTTGCTTGCCTTGATTATATCTGTCTTACCAATGATAAAGCTTAATCCCGACATTGCCATTAGACCCTTCTGAGCGGAAGCCATACAGAAATCTACATTATCTTTCACCACATCGAGAGGAATCATACCCAAAGAGGCTGTTGTATCTGTGATGAAGATGGCTCCATGCTTGTGAGCCAGGTCTCCAATCTCACGAATAGGATTCAAGATACCTGTACCAGTTTCGTGATGGCAGCAATACACAACTGCAACATCTGGGTTTTCCTTCAGTGTTTGCTCCACCTTGCTCAAATCGGGTTGTTCATAAACAGAGAACTTGAGATCGATATGAGGGATGTGGTACATCTGACAAACCTCAACAGCACGAGTATTGTAGGCTCCATTATTGACTACAAGTATTTTCTTTCCTTCAGGTACGAGAGAGTTGATGCAGACATCAATATTGATTGTACCCGAACCACAAAATAGAACAGAAGTATATTGGTCTGCTGGAGCATGAACTACTTTCAGCAGGTCTGCACGCAGACCTTTCATCAGTCCTGCAAACTCTTTCTCACGAGGACAAATATCTGGTACTACTTGCGCCATTTTCACCGTATCTGTTGTGGTGGCGGGACCTGGATTCAGTAAAACGTTTCGTTTGATCATTGCAATTATTTCGTTATTACGTTATATCGATACTACGTTATGAAAAAAATTTAATAAAGCCCGAATGCTCCAAGGAGGAGAATGGCCATGATGACAGGCACAACATACTTCAACATGATGACATACATGGTTTTGCGATAGAAGCTATAACCATTGAGACGCATCTCACCCACAAGCAACTTAGGCGTTACAACCCATCCAATCAGGAGACAAGTACAGATTGACAGGAACGGCATCAGGACATTGTTGCTGACATAGTCGAAGATATCCAGAATCTGACCTACTGCACCATTGGGCAAGGTATACTCGAAGTAGAGGTCGTTGTAGCCTCGGCATACGAGGAATGAGAACAAGGCTCCCAGAGCTGCGAGAATGCAGACAGAACGTCTGCGCGACCAGTGAAAACGGTCTATCACGCTTGTTACACAGGCTTCCAAGATAGATACTGCGCTAGTAAGAGCTGCAAAGAGTACCATCAAGAAGAATAGTATACCCAAAATGGGACCAAAGAATCCCAGGGAGTCAAACACCTTTGGAAGGGCAACAAACATCAGGCCAGGACCAGCTGACATACCTTCTGTGCCCATAAATACGTAGACACTTGGGATTATCATCAATCCGGCAAGAACAGCAATCAAGGTGTCACATACCTCTATATTATCAACCGCCTTTCCTAAGTTTACATCTTTCTTCATATAGGATCCGTATGCCACCATGATGCCCATTGCAATTGAGAGCGAGTAGAACAACTGGCCTGCTGCATCCATCGTAATCATCAGGAATCGCTTCAGGGTGATTCCCTCAAAGTTGGGGATTAAGTAGATTGCAGCTCCTTGTAAGCCTGTACGTGTGGTTCCATCTTCATCCGTATGTGAGATGAAGAGTGAATAGATACTGATGAAAACGATAATAACTAGGAGTGCAGGCATGAGGATGCGCGAGTACTTCTCGATACCTTTCTCAACACCTCTATATACAATATGGAAACAGAGGGCTGCGAATACCAGCATAAAGAGCACAGGAGTCCACTCTGAAGTGATAAATTGGGTGAAAAAGCCATCCTGTACGGCATCTTCTCCTTGCAAGGTTGCATAAGTACAAAGATATTTCAACACCCAACCACCTATTACGCAGTAGTAGGGATAGATGATGCAAGGCACGATGAACGACAAGTGACCAATAAAGCCCCATTTCTTGTTGAAGAACTTGTAAGCCGTGAGTGGCCCTTGCTGCGAACGTCTGCCAATTGCAATCTCAGTAATCAGCAAAGTGAAGCCAAACGTAAGCGCCAGCACTACATAAATCAAGAGGAACAATCCACCCCCATCGCGTGCTGCCAGATAAGGAAAACGCCAGATATTACCCAGTCCTACGGCACTTCCTGCTGCTGCAAGTACAAACCCCAAAGAACTGCTGAATGAATTGCGATTATCTGCCATTTTCCCTCTCTCCTGCTATTTTACGAAGTATTTTTTATTGTTAATAATAACTATACCCTTCATTCGGTTGCTGATAACCTGTCCATTAAGATTATACATAGAAGTAGATGTCGTTTGATTCGCCATGATATCATCTATACCATCAGCTATCCCAAAATACGCATCCATCTCACGGAAACGCCTTTCGTACCATTGCTCTACCAGTTCGATCTCTTTCGCAAGATCTACAACCAACATTGGGTTGCTCTTATTCAAGTCAAAATGATCAATCATACGTTGCCATGCGCCACTCTGGAGGAACAAATCGCGATATTTCTCCAATTTCTGATTAATGGAAGTGGTAGAGAAGGCACCCTTACGTCCTACCCTCCATCTGTCTTTGAGCAAGCTCTGGAACTCAATAGAACCCTGAACAGATGAAAGTGGATAGAAAGGATTCTTGTTCACATCTGCAACAGCCCAGTTAGAATACCTCCCATCATAATAATCGCCGTTATAATTACCTCCAAGGCTGGTATCAAGATCCCAAGGGGTAATAACAAAACGACGGCGGTCCGATTCTGAAGGATCTGGGTCGTTAATATCCTTGTTGATATTTCGAACAGAGAAATAATGGTTCTTGTTACCCATATTATCTCCGATTGAAAGAGCCATAATCAACAATTGATAGTCAACAAGGTTTTCAAGGAAGAAATACTTCTTCACATAATCTAAAGATTTCCCAATGAAGAAGGCATCTTGCAAAGGTTTCCAAGCAAATTCTCCTCCATAGTCTTCAGGGAAGGTCAGTTCAAAAGCATTATGCCACGAAATGGTGCAAGCTGTTGAATCTTCGTTGTAGCCAAAATTATTCTGATCTTGAATATCAGAAGTACCGCTCTTGTACAAAACGCCTCTCACCAGTATAGAACCATCCTCTTGCTCTTTCACCTTTTTCAGGTCAAGCAGTTTGCGATTGATACGATCCGACAGGCAGTAGATACCATAATAAGTATCGTTGATATATACCTCGATGAATTTACCCTCTGTACCGTTACGGCTATCAAAATTGGTTTCATAAGGCAGTTTGGAGAACTCGTTCCAAATATCGAAAGCAACCCTATTGCGCATACAGATGCGGTCGATGGCCATCGCATCGAGAATCCATGAGGAGCATGAGCGCATACCCAACAATGCACTATCCACTTCTTCTGAGTAGTCATCGTTGCGTAACTTCATGTTGAGTGAAGGCTTTTTCAAATACTGCTGAGCAGTAGCACCACGAGTTTTGAACTTCGCAGGCATTTCCACAATGTTTCCGTTTGTGTCGGTTAGTTTCATGGAGCCGTTAACGTAATCCATGCCTCTTCTGATCTTTGCGTCAAAATACACTTTGAGCACAGGCATCTTTACCTCCTGAGCAACACAAGAAAGTGTCAACACCATCAGAAGGCAAAAGCAATGTATGTTCTTTCGTGTCATCATAAGGATTTATATAATGGTTGGTATTGTTTGCAAAGATACAACAAAATATTTAAATAGAAACAAAATTATTCTATTTTTTGGATTTTCAGGTCAGATTATTTACTGAAAAACAGCAGGTAGCTATATGCCACCTGCCGTTTTCTTTATTTAATAATAAGGTATTATATACGTTACTTCGTATAAATTTCGTTGAAATTAGCTGGGCTCTTACCGTTGTTAACCTGGACTTTTGTCCATTCATTTGATGGAGAAACGATACAATCCCATGCGTTCTTGTCTCCAACAAACTCCTTAAATGTACCATCATCATTTGCTACCCAATATTGGCTTGCAAGCAGATTGTCAGTTGGAGTTTCGCTGATAACTCTACCTTCAGCATTGGTAGTAACATCCAACAAGTAAGGTTTGTTGTCCTTCATATAAACATGAAGGTCTAACTTCTTGTAATCATACAGCATAGCAAATGCGTTGACATACTGTGATGGTTTGTCTGTAGCTGTGAAGGTAACTGTTGACTGATCAAACATTGGTTTGAGGTCTTCACGAGTGACAGGAATAGTTTCGGTTGGGTTTTCTTTATTAACGATTTCGCTATTGAAGTAGTTCCATACCTCGAAGGTAATACCATCCTGATATGTGTACTGCAGATAGTCGAGAGCTGCCTGAGAAATACCCTCAGTAGTTACACGGATACCGCCTTCTTCATACTGTACCTTTACCTTTATTTCTTCGTTGGCTGTCTTGGTTTCACCATCCTTTTCATATTCACCTGTTACAGTATAAATATAGGTGAAGCTACCACCTTCGTATGTTGCGTCCTTTCCAGGATTAGAATACTGGTAATTTGGATCCAATTGGTGGCTATATACAATTGCCATATCGTCAACATCGCAATAGTAATCCTTTGCTACAGGGATGTATACCTCAACATCAGTCAATGCGCGTACATGGATAGACAACTTAGTTGCGATATAGTCATCCACTTCCTTCTCATCATTAACTGAGAAATTAATCTCTACTTCGTCTGCAGGAACAATGTCTGTGATATGCTCTTCAATTTCTTCACCACCACCACCATTATCACCTTCTGCTGGGATCAGCTTAATTACCCAGTCATTGAATACCTTGTCGCCTGGTAAGTATTCGCCAGAGTTCTTCTTTGTTTGGTAATCATAACAGAGATAGAGGTTCTTTTCACCGTTGTAATCAATCGTATAGAATCTGTAAGCATTATGCTTCGTATTGTCCACATCGCCCCAAGAATCATGGTAGGTTGGGTCCTCAATAGGAATGTTCACACAAAGTGCGCGTGGACCACCCACTGCGTTATAGTCGTTGCGATGCTTTGAGAATGCAACAAAATCCATATGGTCACTACCTATTACGTCATGTGATGCACCATTGTGGTCTTTCAAAGTTGGGAATTGCGAGCATTTATATTCAAAGAAGCTACCACCCACATTCTGGATGAAATAAGTAGTTAGGTTACAAGTCAAGCCACCCTCGTCTGGATGCGCTGCAAGGTATGCCATTACATAGTCGTACTCAGCCTGAGAAACATTTTCACCACGATCAGTCTTTGCTGGAGCCTTGTCAACATATTTTGCATATTCAGCAGGCATGTGCTCCTTTGTAGTGGTTTCCCAGTCTTGTACCTTGTAGTAGTTGCTATTTACAACAACGTCTGTGCCAGAACCACCTTGACCCGCAGTTGCTGGAGTAACCTTGAACACCCAATCATTGTAAACATTATCATCATCTCCATCCAAACCAAGATAAATGCTGCCACTTATATCAAACAATTTGTACTTGTTGGAAACAGTTGCACCATTCTTATCAAATGTTACATTTGTTAGTGGAGTATTGATAAACACGACATCATTCCAATAATATTGGTTTGAATTACTAACTAAAAGTCCATTTATAGTGAAATTTGTTAATCCTACAGGATTGCCTCCCACCCACTGAACATAAAAATCTGTTACATCAGTAGTTGTCTCTGTAGCAGATGTTATAGTTGATAAAGCAGTCTGCTTTTCTGAATCTGACAAGTCATTAGGAAAATTATAACCTTCGGGGGCATTCCATGAATAACAAACTGCTGCTGCACCTTCTCCTCTTGTTTCAGCTTTAGTAGTTAATGTACTAGCAAGTACATTTCCGTCAGAGTAGACAACGAAATCAGGTGTCTTTACGATTTGCATAGTAAATCCTTGTCGTCTGTAGAAATCTTCAAGAGTGTCGTCGCTCTTACATGCGAAGAACACATTAGCACAAAGAGTAGCAATAGCTAAACTCCACAATACATAGATTTTCTTCATAATAATTGATTTGTATAAAAAATAATAATTTGATTGATATTCGTCATTTTTCGTTTTAGTGATTCTGCACTTCAATCTCACAAGTAGTTCATCAGATTCAACCGATTACATCAGCACTTTCAATCTTCTGCCTTTCAATTGGTTTGCAAAGTTACAACTTTTTTGGTTACCCAAACATAATTATTCTTTATTTTTGCATTTCAGAGTCAAAATATATACAAAAAATGGCAGATTGCTAATACCATCTGCCATTTTTATATATAAATAAGGTAAAACCTTACGTTACTTCTTGTAGATTACATTGAAGTCTGCTGGAGTAGTACCAGTGTGAGTTGTTTCAACTGTGTAAGCTGCAGGAGGAGTAACTGTGCAATCCCAAGCATTCTTATCACCTACGAATTCCTTGAATGTACCATCATCATTAGCTTCCCAGTACTTCGTATCGAGCTGTTCTGTGCATGCTTCGTCTATATAAGGTTTATTGTCTACACCCATGTAAACACGGAGATCAACCTTCTGATAGTCATACAGCATTGCGAATGCATTGACATAATAAGCTGGATGCTCTGTTGAAGTAAATGTTACTGTAGAATTGTCGAGCATTGGCTTGAGACCAGTTCGATCAATCGGCTTTCTTACAATAGTACTACCTTCCGTTTGTGGAATTGCATCGTTGAAGTAGTTCCATACCTCAACAGTGAAACCATCCTGGTAAGTTTCCTGCAGATAGTCGAGCACTTCCTGAGTCAAACCATCAGTCTTTACGCGGATACCTTCAGCTTCGTATGTTACTGTAACGGTGAGTGTCTTTCCTGCTATCGTGTAAGAATAAGTATATCCATTTGTGATTTCTGCCTGGCCAGGATTAGAATACTGGTAGTTAGGATCCATCTTGTGGCTCAATACGATTGCCATATCGTCAGCATCGCAATAGTATTCCTGTGTTACAGGGATGAATACCTCAACATCAGTCAGCGCACGAATGTGGATTGACAGTTTAGTTGCGATGTAGTCACCTTCTTCCTTCTCGTCGTTTACTGAGAGGTTGATCTCAACTTCGTCTGTGATAACTGGATCTGGGTCTGGATCTGGACCTGGCTCAGTGATAGGAGTACCATCAGCATGAGTAATCTTAATTACCCAATCATCATAAACACCATCACCAGGATATACGAATGGGTTACCAAAATCATCCGTCTTTGACATACGATAGTCGAAGCAGAGATAACAACTCATCTTGCCTTCATACTCAATATAGTAGTACGTAAATGCATCATGATTCCAATTTGCTAAATCGCCGTACATTGCCTTATAACTAGGTTTAGTCAAAGGAATTTTGTCATAGAAGCATAACAGACGATGTCCCTGGTGTGATGTATAGCTATAATTATTGGGGTCATATGGTATTGCGTTGCCAGCAATATGAATATTATCGAAATACAAGTAATTCATTACATTTCCACCAATATAGGTCTCTGTGCGATATCCTGGATCTTCTGTTGCAGGAATATCTAAATTATACGTAGTATTACTTGAACCTACATTCTGTACGAAATAATCCTTCTCAACAGTACATTTCTTCTTTCCTGCTGTAGGATTCGTTTGAATATAATTCATCACAAAATCATACTCTGCTTGAGAAACCCCCTCTATACCACTTGGACCATCTGTTGATCTCGGAGGTACATTATCCTTATAAGGAGTATAAATTGGATCTTGATTTTTAGGATACCACATATAATCCTCTAATACCAAAAAATCAACATCTTTTACAGGGTCAACAATATCACCTTCACCACGAGTTTCAGCACGAGTAGTCAAAAAAGTGCTAGCAAGTACATTTCCGTCAGAGTACACAACGAAATCAGGTGTCTTTACGAGTTGCATCGTAAACCCCTGCTGTGCGTAGAAATCGTCAAGTGTATCTTCGCTCGTACATGCGAAGAACACATTTGCAAAAAGAGTGGCAATAGCTAAACTCCATAAAACATAGATTTTCTTCATAAATTCAAAATGATATAAAAGTTAATAATTAGTGTTTTTTTTGATTCTTCAAATTTTGTTTTTAATGGTTCAGCACTTCATTCTAACAAGTAGTTCATCAAGTTCATCAAACTCACAGATTCAATTGATTACACCAGCACTTTCAATCTTCTGTCTTTCTATTAGGTTACAAAGGTAACACCTAATTATTATATAACCAAATGTTTTTGAACAAATTTATAGAAAAAATGTAAAATTGGCATATATCACCACGAATTTTGTCACTTTTTGAAACAAAAGGTCAAATTGTGTCACTTATTCTCTATCGATATAGTAGATGTTGTAGTTATCGGGCAATTGATAGTATTTCGTCTCAACATCATAAGGAACGTCAGCATTGTTCTCGTGTACTAATGGATATTGTTCGCCACTAAATTTGACGGTACAATCCCATTCGTTCTTATGTCTGAGCAGGAGATAATCTTTCGAAGGTGACCCATCGCTACGTGCTGGTCGTACCCAATACTTAGAATCGAGCAATTCGGTACATTCTTTATCTTTATAAGGTATTTGCATTCCTGTTTCTGAATCCACCTTGCTATACACGGTTTCCTGGCAATTGTTGACCCTTTTGAATTCATTCACATAGATATAGGGACGCTCAGAGAAATCAATGGTAGCTCCACGATTGAAGTTATCGCGCAAAGCATCGCGTGTTATCGTTGGCATGAAATAATTCCATATATCAATCTGAATACCCTCATTGAAGGCACGCTTCAGATAAGCAATCACATTATCGGTCACACCCGTGATGGTAACCTCAACACCTTCTGTTCCATTTTCAATACGCCCATAACCTACTTTTGCAACAACCGTGTCACTGCTGACAAGACAAGTCATCGATGCTTCACCATAGATAGTTTTCAGTTTTGAGATGTGATTTGATGGTTGAATCGATGAGACATAAGACTTAGCCATCATGTCCAAAGCATGTCGATTGTTATATGTGAAATACTGAGCACTTAGCGGCAGAAATACAGCTACATCAGTAGGTGTACGGAAATAGAGAGATAGTAGAACTGCCCTGAAATCAGTATCTGTCCAAGTTCTTAGCGTTTCGAATTGATCATTATCGGCAGCCACATAGAGCCTGGCAGAAACTTGATCCGTCACTTCCATTCGCTCACCATTAGAAAGAGTGATATGCTCTTTTTCAGCACGAGTTTCGAGAGTGTTTGTCGTGCTCGAAAGTACAAAGTCCGAACATTTGAAGACAAAATCAGGAATGGCTACAACCCTCATTTTCTGATTGATATAGACCTCAGAATCATCTGTGTCATCACAAGCCAACAAACTGCCCGTCAACGCAACAACTGCAATAACGGCTATCGTATTTTGAAGAAGTGTCTTTGCATATCGCAACATCACTTCTGAGGATTTTAACAAATTCGCTTTCATAATTGCAACTCTTATTTAAAGAAGAGATGTAAGTTAATTATGATGCAAAGATACAATAATTTTTCCAAATAAATGAATATTTACGGCAGAAAACTACTGAAACGCAGCGAAATAGGTGTGTTTTTTGAGAGAATGCATTGAAAGTTAGGAATTATTTGTTATCTTTGCAGAAGAAATCAAACAATCTATCTATGCCAAAGAAGTTTTACCGTTCTACCCCGATTGATTACGCCGTGTGCCAATATGCAGATTGCCCTTTGGCTGCCAAATGTCTGCATCAGTTGACCTATCAGCCTTTGTTGGCAGAAGTAACGATTTTGAAGTTATTGAATCCCAATAAATGTTCGAAAGACGAAACATGTGAGTTCTTCCGCGACTCAAAACCCGTGATGTATGCTCGCGGATTCAAGCATTTTCAGCAACAGCTGTATCCAGAACAATATAAGCATTTTTCTATCCGATTGATGGGCGAATTCGGGCGTACAGGCTTCTACGAACGGCGTAGAGGCGAAACTGCCCTTTCGCCAAAAGAACAGCAAATCGTACTCTCTGTGCTCCAGGAAGTTGGAGCGACTGGCGAATTCAAGTTCAGCTCGTACGAGGAGAATTACAATTGGTATGATTAGCCTCTCGACGCAGGCACAGTACGTCAGCCAAAATACTCGAGTACGCCTTAAGGCGCACTCGAGTGCGCCCTAAGGCGAACTGCAGTGCGCCCTAGGGCGCACTAATCTCCGCACCTATCGTTTCGTATCGAAAACTTGGAGAACAAATGCGAAATGCGCTTAAAGTGCGAAACAAACCCTATCTTGCTATACGAGGAGATGGTTTTCTGCTACCTTCGAACCATTATACCAATCGCTTGGTCGATTTTGTCGAAAATATTTTGTAGGGTCGGTCAGATGTTGTAACTTTGCACAGGTAATTATGGAATTTTAGCTGTTGAAGTGAAAAAAACACCATTTTTCTGTAGTGAATGATTGTTATTTGCGTCAAACGGACAAAAAGCTTTTAATGTTAAATAAAGAAATGAAAAAAATCATGATGTCGTTAGCATTGGTGCTGACCATGCTGACAAGTGCGAATGCACAACAATTGCAAATACCCAACCTGCCGCTCGACCCAGCAGTGAAGATGGGTACATTGGATAATGGGTTGACTTATTACATCCGCCACAACGAATGGCCAGAACAGCGTGCCAACTTCTACATCGCTCAGAAGGTAGGTTCGATGCAGGAGGAGGACGACCAGCGAGGATTGGCTCACTTCCTTGAGCACATGTGTTTCAACGGAACCACTCACTTCCCAGGTAATGCTCTGAAGACTTACTTGGAAACTATTGGTGTGAAATTCGGTGAGAACCTGAATGCTTACACCAGCTTCGATGAAACGGTTTATAATATAGATAATGTGCCTGTTATCTCTAATCCTCAGTCAATCGACTCTTGTCTGCTGATTCTGCACGACTGGAGCCACGACCTGTTGCTCGAAGGCAAGGAAATCGACAAGGAGCGTGGTGTGATTGAAGAAGAGTGGCGTATGCGTAGCAGCGCCCAGCAGCGTATTCTCGAAAAGGCGCTACCAGTATTGTTCGAGGGCAGCAAATATGCTCATCGTATGCCTATCGGCACGATGGAAATCATAAAGAACTTCCCTTATGAGACCATCCGTAAGTACTACAGAAAGTGGTATCGTCCTGATCTCCAGGCAATTGTAGTAGTAGGCGATGTGGATGTAGATGCTATCGAAGCTAAGATTAAGAGCATCTTCTCAGACATCAAACCAGCTCCAGCTGACGCAGCTAAGCGTGAGTATTTCACAGTAGCAGAAAACAAGGAGCCTATTTTCTCTGTTCACAGCGACAAGGAGCAGCAGCGTTCACAGATGAACATCCTGTGGAAACACGAAGCCTTCCCTCGTGAGATGAAAAATACAGCGCTGAACTATGCCCAAAACTATGTCATGGGTGCTATGGGAGGTATGCTTCGCACCCGTATAGCAGAACTGATGCAGAAGGAGAACCCACCGTTCCTAGGTGGAGGCATTTCGTTCAACGACGACTATCTGGTAACCAACGCAATGGCTTGTTCGGGGTTCTCAATCGCATTTGCTGACAATCAGCACAAGCGCGCCATCGAAGCAATGTATCGTGAAATGCTCAGAGCAGAACGATTCGGTTTCACCGTCAGCGAGTACGAGCGCTATCGTGAAGAGTACAAGGCAAGTATTGAAAATATGTACGAGCGTCGCGACAAAATCAGCAACAACTCTTATGTCAACGAATACATACGTCACTTCCTCGACAACGAGGCAGCTCCAGGTATCGAATGGGAACACACCAACCTCATTCAGATTGCTGACCAAGTGAGCGTTGAAGCTATCAATCAGGCACTTGAACAACTGGTTAACAACCGCAAAGGAGCAGCTCCTGTCATCTTCGGTATGTTCCCAGAAAAAGAAGGACTCACCCTGCCTACCAAAGACGAAGTGCTGGCCATCCTCAAGGCTGTCGAAGCAGAAGAAATCGAAGCCTACAAGGAAGAAGTATCAGACGAACCAATCCTTGACGAAAGCAAGCTGAAAGGCAGCAAAATCAAGAAGACAGAGAAAGCTGCATTCGACTTCACAAAACTGACACTCGCAAACGGTATCGAAATCTTCGTACGCAAGACCGACTTCACACCAAACAACATCTCAATGTCAGCTCAGAGCTGGGGTGGAACCTCCCTGTATGGTGAAAAAGACTATCTTGACATCAGCAACGCATCAAGCATCAGCATGGGCGGTTGGGGCAACTTCTCTGCAATCGATATGAGCAAGAAACTCGCAGGAATCAAAGCCAGCGTAGGTCCTTCAATCGGCACACGCTCAGAAGGAATGAGTGGTAGCTGTGTGACCAAAGACTTCGAAACCATGCTGAAGCTCACTTATCTGGCCTTCACCTCTCCACGTAAAGACGAAGAAGTGTTCAAATCAACAATGGCTCGCTCAAAGGCACAAATTGAGAATGCAGAACTCAATCCGCAGACAGCACTCTCAGATACCGTACAGCATGTCATCTATAACAACCACTATATGGTTCGCCGCACGAAGCCAGCTGATATCGACAAACTCAACTACGACCACATGATTCAGCTCTACAAGGAACGCTTTGCTGATGCAAACGACTTCCAGTTCTACTTCATCGGCGACATCGATATCGAGGCAGCTAAACCTCTGTTCGAGAAGTATCTGGGTAGCCTTCCTACACTCAAATCGAAGGAGACATACAAGGTAGTCGACCTTAAGATGGCAACAGGTAAGAAAGAAAACATCTTCACCAAAGAGCAGGAAACTCCAAATGCAATCGTAATCGAACTCTACCACGCTCCAATGCAGGAAAACCTGAAGAATATCCTCGCAGTCGACATGCTGGAACAAAGCCTCCAGATGCTCTTCACAGAAACTGTTCGTGAAGACGAAGGAGGAGCATACGGAGTAGGTGTCAATGCAGGCATATCTGACTATCCAGAAAAACGTGCCCAGCTCGTCATTCAGCTCCCAACAGCTCCAGAGAAGCGTGCCCGCATGATGGAAATCATCGATAAGGGACTTGCCGATATGGCCGCAAACGGTCCGAAAGCAGAAGACATGCAGAAGATCAAGGAATACATGCTTCGCAGTCATGACGAAAGCCTCAAGACAAACGGCTACTGGATGGGAGCAATTCAGAACCTGGTTCGTGAAAACAAGAACTATGTGGACGGCTATGTTGACGCAGTCAATAGCATCACAATCAAAGATGTACAGCAGGTAGCCAAGACCATTATCGAAAGCGGAAACCGCATCGTAGTCGGAATGACCAGCCCTGTGAAATAAACATCGAACAGATAACAACAATCTCTATAATATAATAAGGTGTGGTGAGAAACTGCACCTTATTATTTATATAGCAGCACCAATAGGAATTTTTCTATAGCGTTTAGGAATTCCCCTATTTTTCCCAATCTTTTTATTTTTGCTTTAAACCTTTTAAACTCCCAACTATCAAAAGGATGCAAAGTTGAAATTCATTATTAACAATTCAAACATTAAAGCATTATGAAAAAATTAGTTATCGCACTCGTAGCAATGATGATTACTACATGCAGTTTTGCTCAGGCTCCTCAGGGCATGGGCGGTGGTATGAGACAGTTCAACCCAGAAGACATGGCTAAGCGTCAGGCAGACCGTATGAAGGAAACTTGTGGCCTCAACGATGAGCAGTACAAGAAAGTAACTGAATACTACGTAGAGCAGTCAAAGGCTCAGATGGAGCAGATGCAGAAGATGATGCAAGGTGGCCAAGGTGGTGGTCAGATGGACTTCCAGGCTATGCAGAAGCAGATGCAGGAGCGTCAGGAAGCTCAGAACAAGTTCTTGAAGGGTGTGCTCACAGAAGATCAGTTCAAGAAGTACGAGAAGGCTCAGGAAGAGCAGCGTCGTAACTTCCAGGGATTCGGTGGCGGTCAAGGCGGTCCTCAGGGACAGCGTCCACAAGGTCAGCGTCCACAGGGACAGCGTCCTCAGGGTGGTGGCTTCCCAGGCGGTGGCTTCCCAGGCGGCGGTCAGCAATAAACTCAATAAGTATATAAGGTTCTCAAAGACTTTGAGAGAGGTCAATGCAGTTAGCATTGACCTTTTTTATTCACTGATACCCTCGAACTTTAAAGAAGATAACGAAAATGATAGCATAAAGATAGAAAAAAAGCAAATTGTAAATAGTAAATGCTAAATAATTCGTATCTTTGCACTCAAAATGAAGCAAAGCTATATGGAACAGAATCTTTTGATATATAACACACTGACTCGGCAAAAAGAATTATTCCGCCCACTCAACGCCCCACATGTAGGAATGTATGTATGCGGACCTACTGTATATGGTGATGCCCACCTGGGACATGCACGCCCAGCTATTACGTTCGACATCGTATTCCGCTACCTACAGCATCTTGGCTACAAAGTAAGATATGTGCGCAATATTACAGATGTAGGACATTTGGAGCATGATGCCGATGAAGGAGAGGATAAAATAGCGAAAAAAGCACGTTTGGAACAATTGGAACCAATGGAAGTGGCTCAGTATTACACAAACCGTTTCCATGATGCAATGGCTGCCTTGAACGTATTACCACCATCTATCGAACCACATGCTACTGGTCACATCATCGAACAAGAACAATTGGTACAGGAAATCCTCGATAATGGATTCGCATACGAATCGAACGGTTCTGTCTATTTCGATGTAGAAGCCTACAATAAAAAACATAAGTACGGAATCCTATCCGGACGTAATCTCGATGACATCATCAACAACTCACGCGAGTTGGCTGGTGTCGGCGAAAAGAAAAACCAAGCAGACTTTGCCTTGTGGAAAAAGGCATTACCCGAACATATCATGCGCTGGCCATCAAAGTGGAGCGACGGATTCCCTGGATGGCACTGCGAGTGCACAGCAATGGGACGTAAATATCTTGGAAACCATTTCGACATACATGGAGGCGGTATGGACCTCATCTTCCCACACCATGAATGCGAAATAGCACAGGCGGTTGCCAGCCAAGGTGACCAAATGGTACACTACTGGGTACACAACAACATGATTACCATTAATGGGCAAAAGATGGGAAAGAGTCTTGGGAATTTCATCACCTTGCAAGAATTCTTTGACGGCAGTCATAAGGATAAAGATGGTAACGAAATGCTGACACAGGCCTATGCACCTATGACGATTCGATTCTTCATCCTTCAAGCTCACTACCGCAGTACTGTTGACTTCAGCAACGATGCACTTATCTCGGCAGAGAAAGGCCTGGAACGATTGATGGATGCTCACAAAGCATTAAAAACTATCCAACCGACAAACGAAGGAACTGTAGATATGGCATTTGTTGATGACCTGCGCCAAAAATGCTATGAAGCATTGAACGACGATTTCAACACGCCAATAGTTATCAGCAACCTATTCGATGCCACACGTGTCATCAATCAGATTGTCGACAAGAAAGCCACTATTACAGCCACCGTTTTGGAAGAACTTACCAAGGTATTCGAGTTGTTTACCTTCGATCTGTTAGGCTTGAAGTCTTCAGTAAGCGGACAGAATGGAGGCGCTGCACGCGAAGAAGCATTTGGTAAAGTGGTGGATATGCTACTTGAGCAACGTATGAAGGCAAAAGCCAACAAGGACTGGGCTACTAGCGACATGATTCGTGACCAATTAGCAGCATTAGGCTTCGAGGTTAAAGATACGAAAGACGGATTCACTTGGAAACTGAACAAATAATCTCTATAGCACTAAAGAATAAGAACCTATTCCAAATGATATGAGCAAATTCCAAAGAATACTACAAAAATCACAGAAGATACTGATGTTCACATCCTTATTCTTCTTGGTCGTTTGCTTAGGTGCCTCGATTTGGGCCACTAATGTCTTAAACGATAATTCTCTGTACTTATACTCAGCAGTTTTTGTACTAGCAATTATCTGGTTCAGTATCACCATCTATCGAAGTTACAAAAAATAAGTGTTGCGAAAACAAAAATCCTCCCTTGAACGCTTAATTCAAGGGAGGATTTCTTTTTGGAAATTCACTATTCCAATAATTTCATTAAAGTATTATCATCAGGATGTTCCGAATAGTAAGCGATAAACTCCTTAGGCGTCATACCAAAGTAATCACGGAACGTATTACTAAAATGAGAGTGAGACGAGAAACCAACTCGATAGGCTACTTCAGACACATTCACATTATTGTTTATCAAAAGGTATGCTGCTTGTTTCAAACGATAAGAACGAATGAAGTTATTTGGCGATACACCATAGCGGTCTTTCATTTTCCTATTCAGATGAACTCGGCTGATTCCTACTATGTTTGCCAACTCGTTCACCCCAAATGAGGAATCATCAAGGTTCTTCTTCAAACTCTCATTGATACGTGCAAACAACTTATCATCAGCACTATCGATTGTTTTTTCTGTGTAGTCATAATCAACTTCTGTACGACGCATCTTACCCATCATTTTCTCACGTACCTTGATACCTTGAATAATAGCACTCTTCAGTTTCAACACATTGAATGGCTTGCTGATGAAATGATCGACTTGCAGATTCAAACTATTTATCTCAGCCATATCACTATTCTCGCTAGTCAGCATGATGATAGGGATACTATCCGTCTCAGGATTGGACTTAATTCGTTTGCTTAACTCAATACCATTTCCGTCAGGCATCCGAATATCTGTCACAACAGCATCAGGGCGAGTCTTCAGAATCTCCTGCCAAGCTTCGTTACCACTATTAGCAGTAAACACGTTAAATGCATCGCTGATTTGCGTTTTTATGTAAAGGCACAAGTTCTTATCATCATCGACAACCAAGACCGTCTTCTTTGTCTTGTCAACATTGTCAGATTCTTCATCTGTTTCTTGCTCCATTTCTATATTTGCAAACAAATTATCCTTTGTTTGGAATTCAGAGTCTTCTTCGCCTCGGGGTGACAGTTCCTCTTCTGTTAGATGAATCTTATGTAATGGGAATCGCAAGACAAACTCAACACCGTCTGGTTCCATATTATGAACATTTATAGTACCGTGATGTAGGTTTACGAGTTCGTTTACAAGATTCAATCCGATACCTGAGCCTATCGTCTCATTAGTCACATTATTTGCTTGGAAGAACCGTTCAAAGACATGAGGAATATCCTCCTCTGAGATATACGAACCACTATTGTATATTCTAATTTCGAACCAATCTATTGCATCTTCCATAAGACTCTTAGTCCTTACGAGTATACGTCCGTTTTCGGGTGTATATTTAAACGCATTTGACAGAATATTCGAAAGGATCTTCTCAAAATGTACCTTATCAACCCATAATGTCTCACTCGGATTGAGATGGTCGATACGATAATCGATATTCTTTGCTTTCGCATATGATGAGAACGAATCAAACACATCCTTCGAATAGTCGTTGAAATTCACTTCCGAGAAATGAAGATGGAATTGTCCATTATCAATTTTACGTATATCCGTTATCTGTTTTACGGTCGTAATCAAACGGTCACAATTCAATTTCATAACGTTATACATTCCCAACAGACCTTGATCAGTGGTCGAAGCTATCAATTGGGAAAGTGGGGAGACAATCATCGTCAACGGAGAACGGAGTTCGTGAGCAATGCTAGTAAACATCCTTAATTTAGCTTCTTTCAGGTTTTCTTCCTGTCTGACTGCCAACAACAACTGTTGCTGACGTTTCCGCTCCGCATAGATTCTAAAGCCAAAATAGCCAAGAATAAAGAGTACAATGAAATAGGTTAGCCATGCAGCAACGGTATTGTACCATGGTTGATGGATATTGATTAGCAATGTCTTTTCTATAGCAGATTGTTCGTTGTTCTCCAAATAAGCTTTAAGATGAAGCTTATATGAACCTGGCGGCAGGTTTGGATAATTAGCCTCCAGGTCAGCACTTGCAAGATGCCATTCTTGGTCATACCCTTCAAGATAATATTGGAATCGCACTTGATTTGGAGTTGCAAACTCAGGAACACCAAACGATACTGCAACAGAGTTTTGATCGTGCGACAAAGAAAGTTCCGACAGAGCAATTACATTGGCATTCATCGCATTCTGATGCTTAAATGGTATATAGCGGATAGGCGCTCCATTAATCCTCACAGACGTAAAGCTAATATCATGAATCAATTTCTTCGGCACTCTCATCAATGTCGCATTAAACTTGATGATTCCATTATCACCACCAAATACTATATCATGCGAAGGGGTCATAACGTGAGCATTACGATGGAACTCTCCAATATAGTATCCGTCAAACGATGAATAGCTATAGGACTTCATCGATTGCTTGTCAATACGCATGACCGATTTTGATGTTGTCAGCCAAATATCTTTGTCAGCAACTTCAATTGATTTAACATTCTCTTCAGGGAGAATCTCAAAAGACTCGCCATTTTGTATATTATAAGAAATAAGCCCCTGATTCGTTCCTACCAATAGGGTTTTGTTCATGATGGCAATACACTGAGGCATCAGGATACTCGATTTAGGGAATTTCACTTCCTCACCTTTCTTGGTTTCGATGTTATAAGAGAAAATACCTTGTGCAGTTCCTATCCAAAGTGTACCAAAGTCATCACAACATAGCGAATAAATCCACCCATTGAACGACATCGTAGAAAATAGGTTGGTAACCGTTTTGTTAATCAAATCAACAACAAAGACTCCCTGTCCATTCGTACCGACAAACAACAAGTCTTTTTGTGGATAGTATTTTAACATCATTACAAAACTGGTAGATAGGAACTTTAGCCAATCTGGCGTCACAAACTGGTTTCCTTGTAGGTATTGTAAACCTCCACCATACGAACCTACCCAAACCGTATTTCGCTTATCGATAGCAATCGTTTGAACTAAAGAAGATGCTAATCCATTAGAATAGGGTGTAGTGGTTTGGTTTCTTCCTTTAATTTCAAGTTTGAACACTCCACAGCCGTCTGTTCCTACCCAAAATGCATGGTTGTCGTATGCAATAGATGTCACACTTGTTGCATTTAGTTTGTTGTCGTTTGGAGAGAATGCATAATAGCCAATCTCGTTTCTATTTCTTGGTACGACAAACACTCCTTTCTGCGCAAACCCAATAATCAGATTACCCTCTTTGTCAGCCGCAAAGGATCTAACTTTGGCAAACTCGATATTCATGCTTGGATCATTATAGTGGAATGACGACAACGTTTCCTCTGAAGTCATTTGCCACAATCCATGATTATCTGTTCCTACGAGTATTTTATTGTTCTGATCTTCAAACAAGGTGGTTATCGGCATCGGGTTGGTAAGCGCATTTGGTGTCGCTCTCAAGATTTTCTGCTGATTATCATATACCAAAATACCATGTCCCGTACCGAAATAAATATTCTTGTTTTTATGGCTTTGGATTATAGAGGTGACATTATTAGTCATAAGAATACGATCTACATCAGGAGTAGTTTGGTATGTTTGCAAAGTCATCGATTTCAGGTCAATCTTGAACACTTGACGAAAAACCACACACCCCCAAAGATTACCATCTACATCAATATATATCTGGGAACAGAAAGGGAATGGGGCAATTTTACGGAGTTTCCTCGTGATGACAGTATCTACTTCCTGCGTCTCTGTGTTAAAAACAAACAAGCCATTACCTTCTGTAGATATTAATTTCATATCAGGTTCTATATAATCAATGATATGATTCACAGAATAACCCATTACAGAATCCTCATCCACACTCAGTATCTTATGTTCGAGAGTGCAATTTCTTCCGTTCAACAAATACAGACCATTACTCGTTGCTAACCAATACTGGTCGTCTCGAAATTCTACAACCTTTTTATAAGCATTAATAGCACTATGATTAGGGAATAGTTTTGTAACATCATAAAAATGGGTACCATCGAACACGTTTATTTCTGAAACACAGGAAATCCATGCCAGTCCTTTTGAGTCAATATCTACAGAATACATGTCGGTGGAGGTCAAACCAGATTGTGTTGTGTAAAGTCTAGAAACTTGCGCAAATGTAACATTGCAGATTGGTAACATCAAACATAATACAGCAAGTTTCTGAACGATTATTGAAAAATATTTCATACAATTCTTTGATTAGTCTTCTTTTAATAGTAATGCACTGCAAAGTTAATACTTTTTCAGTATTTCAAAAAGTAAATAAGCAAATTCTTCTATAAAAATTGTAAAAAATGTAACAAATAACGCAATTTGACAATAACTAATGGCATTATATTGTTTAAAATGCAAAAAACTCTTTCAAATTTGAAACATTGGTTTGGCGCTATAAATTAAAATTTATACCTTTGTACTTGGAATCCAAAATATATGACATTTTCAAATTTATATAACACCAATTTATTAATTTTTAATCAAAACAATTTTACGAATGAAAAAAATTCTACTTTGTGCAGCATTTACAATTATAAGTTTTGCTGCATTTGCTCAAGATGTTCCAGACGCTTCTCAATGGAAGGTTGGTGACGATGTTTCAGAAGCAGTAGGCTTTGGAAACTTGAGTTTCGAAAACGATCCTATGGATTATTGGAAAGTTAACTGTACGAAAGGCAATCCAAATCAAACTGGTGGATTGTTTGAAATCTACGATGGATCGGGTGATGTGTTCCAATACCTTTATTTACCTGCAGGTATGTATGAGTTAAACTGTCAAGGTTACTATCGTTTTGGTACTTCTTGGGATGCGGACCCAAATTCTTACAACGATGGCACATGGAAGAACTTGTCTTTGCTCTATGCAACAGCAGGAACCTATGACATCACAAGCGAAGAATTCACTGAATCAGGTACTACATTCTCTAATCCCTTGATGCCTCGTTTGTTCGAAGGCGTAATGGAGCAGTTGTATGTTGGTCCAAAGGAAGGCGAAGATGGTTATCCTGGTTGGGATATGTCTGATGGAACATATTTGGATGGTCGTTGGGGACCTTGTTCTATTCCAGGTTCACTTGTTTGGTTTGCTTCAGACAAGTATCTTCCATTCGAAAGCGATGAAGATGAAACTGTATATAACAAAGTTACATTCTTTGTAACTGAAGCTTCCTGGGTCAAGGTTGGTGTTCAAAAGATTGAAACAAAAGATGCTGACTCTTTCATGGCTACCAACTTCCACCTTATTTATAAAGGTACAGCAGATGATGCAGCCAAGATTGCATTAGCATACAAATCACTTGAAATAGCACAGAAGAAGGCAGAAACGCTTGCTGATGAAATTATGGTTGATTATCAAGCTCTCGGCGCTATGCTTCTCGATGCTATTATGGAGCTTAATTACGATAACACTACTGTTGAAGGTATTAAAGCTGCAACTATTGCTTTCAATGAATTATTCACCAATTACACTCAATACTATCAAGATGCAAAGCAACTTACGACAGCTATCGCAGCAATGGAAGAGTTGGCCGCAGCAACTGACTATGAAGGCAAGGAAGCTTTCTTAAAGGCTATCGATGATGCCACAACTGTTGCTACAGCAACCGATTTTGACGCAGCAAGTAGCCCTGAAGCATATAAAGAAGCATATAACGCTTTGACAGAAGCAAGAGGTGCTTATGTTTTGACTCGTCCTGCTATTGATGGTGTTTACAACTATTCTGACCTTATCAATCAACCATTCTTCTGCAACAATGAATTCAATCCAACATGGGATGAGGATTTGCAGCAGTATATCTTCAGCGATGAGATTGAAAGCAGTTGGTGTACTGTTACGGAAACTGGTTATAACGACTTGGTGAACAAACATGCTGACTGGATTCCTATCTCTAGCAACGTAACGATCGCTTCAAGTGGTAATGATGAAGGTCGCTGGGTCATCAACTCAACTACTTGGCACGGGGGTGGTCCTGTTTCTGTAACTCTTCAGCACGGATATCCTGCTGTTGGTGGTTGGACCGCTGAGCCTACAGGCAATCCAGAAATTCTCCATCAGACAATAGTTAACCTGCCTAATGGTTACTATAGCATGAGTGCTCTCATGTGTAATGTACAGGCAATTTCTGATCTTCAGTATGTTTATATCGAAGGAACTGGTGGGGTACAGGAAAAAGCTAACCTAACCATGGGTGCCCAAGGATGGTGGGGCGGCTGGAGCCGTAACTCAATCTGGGAGAAACTTGAGACAGGTATGGTTGAAGTTACCGATGGTAAGGTTACAATCGGTTCAAGCTCTGACTCATTCTATGGTGTTACAGGTTTCCAACTCTATTACTATGGTGAAAAGCCAGACTTCACAGCTATGATTCGTAAAAAACTTGAAGCCGTTTCTGAGGAAATGGAAAACCTTACATTCCCTGGTGACTTTACTTATGTTGAAGAACTGATGAAGACGATACCAGCTACAATCACTGGTTTCGAGGCATACGAGGCAGCAAATAAGACAATCGCAGAGATTTCTGAATACACAGCTACTGCATTTAATTATCTGAATAACTGGAATCTGGGCGACCGAATTGCAAATGCTCAAGTTAACTATGAACCAGATGCACCTGAATACAAGATTCTCGACAAGATGTTCGACTATTTCATGACTATCGGAACAAATGCAACTGATACTTATAAGACTGCTCAGGAGGCATCTGCACTTTATGACCAGTTAGAGGCTTATTTCACTTATCGTACTAAGGTTGCTGAATATGCATCTTACTATCCTGCAATCAATGATATCATCGCTGATCAGAACACAGGATTGATGGCTGGTATCACTTCAGAGAAACTTGACAATTACACCAAGTCTCTCGAGGATGCAGAAGCTATTGGTGCTGCTGCAGATATCGCTAAGATACTTGAACCTCTTGGCTTGGACAAAGCTACTCCAGAGAACCCTGTTGACATCACACTGATTGTTAAAAATCCTACATACGACGAAGGTCGTACAGGTTGGGACGGAGATATTACAGTAGACAATCGCCTCCACAATGCAGAGCGATATAATACAAAGTTCGATGTTAGCCAGACCATTAAGTCGCTTCCTGAAGGATGCTACCTTGTAAAGGTTCAGGCATACTATCGTGACGGTGGTAGCGCAGGTGATGCAAACTCAGGTGTTTACTACAATTGGAACGTAGCTGCAAACAAGAACATGGAATACTGGGATAATAAGAATGTTGAACTATATGCTCGCACAAATGAAGCTGAGCGCGTTGAATATGTTCAGTCACTTGCAAGTGTTCAATATACAGAACCTGGTACTTACAGAATCTTCAATACAACTGACGATTCAAACATCGAACAGGTTGTCGATGAACATGGAAATCCTGTCTATGATGACGAAGGCAAGGAAGTATGGACCGATCCTGATACACTTTGGTACACTTACGACGATGCAGAAGTCTCTTGGACATTAGACCAGCGCGTTTATATTATTGAAGAGGGTGATACTGTTGCAACTTACTACTATCCAAACTCTATGGAAGGTGCAAATGCTCGCTTCAACAAGACTCCAGAGGCTTATCAGAACGAAGTTGTCATTATGGTTGAAGAAGGTAATAATCTCACATTCGGTATCCGCAAGTCAACAGAAATTGGCAACGACTGGTGTATGTTCGACAATTGGAAACTCTTCTACCTCGGCAAGAACACTCCTGAAGCAATCAATGAAATTGCAGGCAAAAAGAATGCTGTCAAGGCTATCTTCAACCTTGCTGGCCAACAGATGAACGGTCTCCAGAAGGGTCTCAACATTGTTGATGGAAAGAAAGTGTTTGTGAAGTAATTTGTTTCTGACCTATAGGTCTAGGACTCATAGGGCCCATAGGACCCATAGGACCTATAAGTCCTATAACTACTACATCAAGGTGCTCAGGCAAGCAATGTCTGGGCACTTGTTTGTTTCACATATAATGTGGCCATTATGGAATGCGCACTTATGTTTACAATCCATTAACGTTGCTATATATGCTTAAGAAAAGGGTCCCTCTTATATATAAAATAAGGTGTAAGAATCGTTTTTCTGCAAAAAAATGATAAATGATAAATGGTAAATGGTAATTATTTCGTAACTTTGCCCTGCTAAATATGTATTATGGCACAAAATGATGTTGATTTAAAGATAGATGTCGAAGCTATCGTCAAGAGCAAGGCGGGGAGTAAATACAAGTATTTCCCACGATTTATTGTTAATTGGCTCAAAAAAATCCTTCATCAGGATGAAGTGAACCGCTATCTTATGGGGCGTGCCAAAGGAAAGTTTGGACAGGATTTCCTTGATGAATGTGTGGCATATCTCGAAATGAATCTCGATGTCAGAGGATTAGAGAAACTACCTTCGAACGAAGGCAATCGATACTACACCATCGTTTCTAACCATCCGCTGGGAGGAGAGGATGGAGTGGCCTTAGGTAGCATCTTGTGCCACAAATACGATAGCAAGATCAAGTATCTGGTCAACGATGTGCTGATGAATCTGGAAGGATTGGCTCCGCTATGTATTCCCATCAACAAGACGGGTAACCAAAGCCGCAACTTCCCCAAGATGGTCGATTTGGCGTTCCAATCTGAGAACAATGTGCTGATGTTCCCTGCTGGTCTTTGTTCGCGCAAGCAAAACGGAATCATTAGGGATTTGGATTGGAAGAAAACATTTATTAGCAAGAGTATCGAATACCAACGAGACGTGATTCCTGTGCATTTCTCAGGACAGAATTCAGAGCGGTTCTATCGCATTGCCAACATCTGCAAAGCATTGCATATAAAAGTGAACATCGCTATGTTGTTTCTCGTTGACGAGATGTATAAGAATGTAGGAAAATCATTTACCGTTACCTTTGGTGAACCAATTCCTTGGCAGACGTTCGACAAGTCGAAGTCGCATGCCGAGTGGGCACAATGGGTAAAGGATAAAGTATACGAATTAGATAAATGAAAGAAATAATTGATCCCATCAGCCGAGAGGTACTAAAATCGGAACTCACGGAAGACAAGCGTTTGCGATTCACCAATCGCAGCAATAACGAAATCTATATTGTCACTTGGCAGAATGCGCCCAATGTAGTGAAAGAGATTGGACGACTACGCGAGATTGCCTTTCGTGCGGCAGGAGGGGGAACAGGTAAGGATATGGATCTCGATGAGTTGGATGTATGCGACAACCCATACAAGCAACTGATTGTTTGGAATCCAGAAGAAGAGGAAATCATTGGCGGCTATCGCTATCTGTTGGGTACAGAGGTGGAATTCGACGATAAGGGGCAACCCATCTTGGCAACCTCACACATGTTCCATTTTTCCGACACATTCATCCATGAATACCTTCCCTATACGGTAGAGTTGGGTCGTTCATTTGTGACATTAGAGTATCAAGCAACTCGCAGAGACACGAAAGCGCTGTTTGCCCTCGATAACCTGTGGGACGGTCTCGGAGCCTTGTCGGTTATCATGCCAAACTGCAAGTATTTCTTTGGAAAGATGACCATGTATCCATCCTACAACCGTCGATGCAGAGACATGATTCTCTATTTCCTTAACAAGCATTTCCCCGACAAGGACAACCTGATTGTGCCGATGAAACCGTTAAAAATCGAACACGACCCAAAGGAATTTGAACAGCTGTTCTGCCACGATGACTTCAAGGACGATTATGTCATCCTGAATCGTGAAATACGCAATAACGGGCTCGACATACCCCCATTGGTAAATGCTTACATGAGCCTTTCACCAACGATGAAGATGTTTGGCACAGCTATCAATGACGGGTTCGGCGATGTGGAGGAAACAGGCATCTTGATTGCTATCGACGAAATCATCGAGAGCAAGCGTATCCGCTATATCGACAATTTCGCAAAGGAACATCCCGAACTGGTCAATCAATCGCTCAAGGTGCTCTCTCACATTACCTCTGGAGTCAATAAAGTAAAGAAAAGAACAAAATAAGACGGCTAAGCAAAAAGAAGGAAAACAAAAAAATAAGAAAAAAATGCATTTTTTTGCATATTGTTTAAACCTTTTTCATTTTAGTCAGTCATAGCTTTAAAGTAGTAAATAGGTGTTTATCATTTTTTAGAGGACAATGGCACGAGAGTGTAATTATCCTCTTTTTTTGTCTAACTAAATCAGTAGTAAATCGTTAAATATTAAATGATATGATGGATTGGAATCAACTTATCTCTAACAAACGACTGGGGCAGGAAGACCTTCATTACCAGAAGAAAGACGACCGTACGGAATTTCATCGCGACTACGATCGCCTGATATTCTCCTCACCCTTTCGCCGTCTTCAGAACAAGACACAGGTGTTTCCGCTTCCAGGCAGCATCTTCGTCCACAACCGCCTGACTCATAGTTTGGAAGTAGCAAGTGTAGGACGTTCGCTGGGCGATGATGTAGCACGCCGATTGTCCGACAAACACCCCGAACTGAAGGACTCTCACCTCTCAGAATGCGGATCTATCGTCAGCGCTGCCTGTCTTGCCCACGATATGGGCAACCCTCCGTTTGGGCATTCTGGCGAGCGAGCCATCGCTGCCTACTTCACAGAAGGGGCTGGTCAGAAATATCGTGAGTTGGTGACTCCAGAACAATGGAAAGACCTTGTTCTCTATGAAGGAAATGCGAATGCTTTCCGCTTGCTCACCCATCAGTTCAAAGGACGTCGTCCAGGTGGATTCGTCATGACCTATTCCACTCTTGCATCCATCGTGAAATACCCCTATCCAGCCATTTATGCTGGCGAAAAGCAGAAATTCGGCTTCTTCCAAAGCGAGATAGATACCTATCGCAAGATAGCCAATGAATTGGGAATCCTCCAAACGAACGATAACGACTCACAACCCCGATTCGCACGCTATCCGCTAGTTTATCTGGTAGAAGCAGCGGATGATATCTGCTACGAAATCATGGACATAGAAGACGCACACAAACTCAAGATACTCACCACAAAGGAAACCCAAGAACTGCTGATCAACTATTTCGATGAAGAGCGGCAGAAGAGCATCAAAAGCGTATTAGAAAAAGTGACAGATGTCAACGAACAAATTGTCTACCTACGCTCGTGCTGCATAGGAGCTTTAGAAGCAGCATGTGTCGATGTGTTCGTCAAGAACGAAGAAGCCATCCTCAACGGTACCTTCGACGGTTCGCTTGTCAAGCATATCGAAGGACGTATCGGCGATGCTTACAAGGCGTGTGAAAAAACCTCCTACGACCACATCTACCGTAGTAAGGACGTGGTTGACATCGAGTTGGCTGGTTACAAAATCATCAGCACCCTTATCGACCTTTTTACCACAGCAGCTATGACGCCTGACGGAGCCTACTCCAAGCTGTTGCTCGAACGAGTATCGAAACAATACGAAGTCATCGATGAAGGCGAAAACAATGTCTATCGCCGCATCATGGCTGTACTCGACTACATCTCAGGCATGACTGATGTTTACGCTCTTGATCTTTTCAGGAAAATCAACGGAGAGAGCATCCCAATTATCTGATGAAAACGGATAAAAACACGATGAAATGGGGAAAAAACACAATAAAAACTGCAAAATACGATGAAACAGAGGAAAACGATGAATACGTTAAAAAACAAAGAAAAACGGGCATATTCCTCAGTTGTTCTCCAAACGCACGTATTAGATATATAGGTGCTGAGAATAGTGCGCCCTAGGGCGCACTGCAGTTCGCCTTAGGGCGCACTCGAGTGCGCCTTAAGGCGTACTATTTCAAGTGACTAATGACGATAGAATGATTGCTTCGACCTGAAGGTTGGAGCATTTTTTGACTTTTTATCCCAAACTTTCCACCCCCTCAAGAAGCTGAAAAGGGCACAAAACATAGGCCACAAGCTATTATAAGTTGGTTTTTTGTAATTTGAAACTTTCCACCCCTTTTCTTTGGTTCGTCTAAATAAACGTCGTAACTTTGCAGTCGAAAACATTTAATTAACAATTTAATAATTGTAAAGTTATGAGAACAATTGGTATATTATTGGTAATGATGTGTAGCACGATGTCGTTTGCACAAGGCCCAACAAACTATGACTATCCAAATGAGTTGGCTACACCTATCCATGAGTGGCTTGTACCTTGTGAAGATGTGAATAAGGTACAGAAAGAAGGTAAGCTCGACTTCAGGACGGAGAAATTTCGCCTTTTAGTTCCAGAAACTGCGAGCTTCGGATTTGTGTATGATCCATCGATGTTTCGAGAGTGTGCTTTGGTGTATGATTCTGTAGCTCATTCACTTGTCTATAGCATGCCTGGAACTGAAAAAAAGTACGATTCCATCGAAATGCACTATCTTAGCGCCAAAAGACGAGATATTGAGAAGAAGCCAATTATTCATGGGAACGATACTATCAAAGTCGTCGAAAGTGTATTTTTGGATGTTCCTATCAATTATAAGGAACCTGAGGTAAGTAGGTTTTCGGTCCCAATCTCTGATGCTGCAGCAAAGAGTTTGCGACAATTATGGGACGGAGCCGTGAAAACAGCTAAGATACCAGAGGAACCTTGGATTCGTTTCAGCGATGAGAGTTGGGATTTGAATTATTATATGCCACCAATGGTGTTGGATGGAGTGACGTATGACATTTTCATAGGCAAGAGATGTGTTACACAATGGGAACCTCAGGTAGCAGGAAAAGTTCAGATGCTGCTGATGTTCTTAGACCAACTAGGCGAAGCCGTGCATCAGGAAAACAAGGCAAGGGTGGATTCACTGGTAATGGTTTCAGAGTTTTTAGCACCATTGTTCAAATCAAATAGTTACAATCCCGAGGGACCTCATTATATGCGAGATAAACTGATAACACCCAAGACCCATCTCAGCCAATTGGACGAAACGCAACGAAACAACTATCTTAGAAGCAAGGCCCTCGAGGTAGTGAAGATGTTTTCGTATGAATCAAGATTTAAGACAAGTGTAGAAATCACTGGAATACAGACACTTAACCCAAACTACTCTTTATCGCCAGAAAGCGAGCATGTTACGGCAGACAGTTCTATGAGGTTATCATTCGTTTTGACGAAGAACTGCATTATGATGTGAAATGGCCGTATAAGGCAAAAGTTGCGATATGGGAAAGCGACGGAGAGCCGATGGGTGTGGTATTCGGCAACAAATGGGGTCATCATTTCTTCGCAAATCCGTATCGTGAATGGGTAAGTCACGAACCAACACAACTAATGATCGTTCCACGTTGATGGAAAACGCCCAATAATCATCATTAACAAAAAATGAGGAATAATCGCATTTGTTCTGTAAAAAATACAAAAAGTATGAATAGTTCTATACATAAGATGTTACAGCATTTGATTGCTTGCCTGTTTGTTTCCTTCATCACAATAAGTGCGCAAGCTACAGGTCAGGAAGGTGATATCATCACCATCGAAGGCACAGAATGGAGCCTGATGGGAAAACCCATCGACTTCGATTCCGTATTTTATCATCGACTGTTGGATATTTTGCCCAAAGACAGATCATATTCAACAGCCAACTGGGATGGCTACAAAGCCTATTGGAGCATCCGAAACGACTACCTATGTCTTGACCGCATCGAGGTAGAATTTTATAATGCAGAAACGCGCGAGAGACGGACAGCCAATATCCCAGAGGCTGATTTGCAACGAGTGTTTGGCAAGTATTCGAAGCCACAAGGCATCGTAGCTTCGTGGTTCAATAGGGACATTAGGGCCACGAGGGGCAAAATGCTATACTATGTTCACGACGATTACTTCCGCAACTTGGAGTATGAACAAATCCTGACTATCAAGCAAGGGAAAATCACTCGTCGACAATCCTATCACAATAAGGTTGTCATAGAGGAAGGTTTTGACTTTAATATGGTTAGAGGACAGGAGGATATCCATCGACTCTTCCCTCTCCATACACAATATTATCCTGAGTTGGCTGGCATTAGGCGAATCGTTATTACCATCTCAAAGGTGAAATTGGACGCGAAAGGCAACCTTGTGGATTGTAGCGTATCTGTATCCGGCAAGGATGGCAAAATAGAAGGTTTGGCTCAAGAGGTGAAAACGCTTCTGAAACAAACCCACCCTTGGAAGACACTCTATATCAACGGCGAATATGTATCAACCCGCTACCACGAAAGTATTACGTTTCCTTACAATCTGAAAGAGAAGAGCGTCAATTCTGCCAAATAATGTATCACAAAGTTTCGAACACTATCAATCTCCAAAAGGAGATTAATAAACCTCAATAATTAGCACCAAACCATTGCAAAAACGCAGATAATAGCATTATTTCTGCATGAAAATGCGGAAAAGTGGGATTTGTGACTTGCAAACTCAGGAAAAAGCATTATTTTTGCAAGTTAAGAATAATGTTTACCCTCGGTTTGTGGGTGAAGATCATAAAAACTATGTCAGAAGAGAATAACGAATTCACGCTATTATCGAAAATAGAATATCCGGAGGACTTAAGAAAGCTGAGACTCGGACAGTTGCCTCAGTTGTGCAAGGAACTCCGTACAGACATCATTGAAGAGTTGTCGGTCAATCCAGGACACTTAGCTTCAAGTTTGGGAGTGGTTGAAATCACTGTGGCGTTGCATTATGTGTTTGACACACCTAACGACCGCATCGTGTGGGATGTAGGGCATCAGGCTTATGCACACAAGATTTTGACAGGAAGGAAAAAACGTTTTGGTACCAATCGTAAGTTTCACGGATTGAAACCGTTCCCCTTCCCAACAGAAAGCGAATATGACACCTTCTGTTGCGGACACGCTTCAAATTCAATTTCTGCAGCATTAGGTATGGCTGTAGCTGCTCGCCAGCAAGGCATCGACAGGAAAATCGTAGCCGTAATCGGCGACGGAGCAATGAGTGGAGGTTTAGCTTTTGAAGGCCTCAACAACGTGTCAAGCACACCCAACGACATGCTCATCATCCTCAACGACAACAACATGTCGATTGACCAAAGTGTGGGCGGAATGCGCGAATACCTGCTCGACCTCACCACCAACAGCACATACAACTCGTTGCGCTACAAGGCTTCGCTAAAACTATATGAACTGGGAATCCTTAACGACAAGCGCAAGAAAGGACTGATAAGGTTCAACAACAGTATGAAATCATTGCTGACCAGTCAGCAGAACATCTTCGAAGGACTCGACATCCGATATTTTGGTCCTGCCAACGGGCATAAGGTAACAGAACTGGTTAAGATTCTTCGTGCCATCAAGGACATGAAAGGACCAAAGATACTACACCTTCACACCATCAAAGGAAAAGGATATGCTCCAGCAGAACAAAACGCAACTGTGTGGCATGCACCAGGCAAGTTCGACTATGAATCAGGTGAGCGTATCGAAACCAATTCGAATGTGCCCCAACCTCCTAAGTTCCAGGATGTATTCGGCAACACTTTGCTCGAACTGGCACAGAAGAACGATAAAATTGTAGGTGTGACACCAGCTATGCCAACAGGATGCTCGATGAACATCATGATGAAGGCAATGCCAAACCGAACCTTCGACGTAGGTATCGCAGAGGGACATGCGGTTACTTTCTCAGGCGGAATGGCCAAAGACGGATTAATGCCTTTCTGCAACATCTACTCGTCGTTCATGCAACGCGCTTACGACAACATCATACACGATGCAGCCATCATGAACCTGAATATGGTGTTGTGTCTGGATCGAGCCGGAATCGTTGGAGAAGACGGACCAACCCATCATGGAGCATTCGATATGGCCTTTCTGCGTCCGATTCCTAACCTCACCATCGCTTCACCTTTCGATGAACACGAGTTGAGAAAGCTGATGTACACAGCTCAATTGCCCAACAAAGGCACGTTTGTCATACGCTATCCACGCGGAAAAGGGTCGCAGATTGACTGGAAATGTCCCTTCGAGGAAATCCCTATCGGCAAAGGTCGGAAACTGAAAGACGGTACCGACTTAGCCATCCTAACCATCGGACCTATTGGAACAGAAGCAAGTAATGCCATACTCATGGCAGAAATGAATGCAGCCAACGCAGGCAGGAAACTGAGTGTGGCACACTATGATATGCGCTTCCTGAAACCACTCGACACAGCCATCCTCGACGAGGTATGCGAGAAGTTCAATCGCATCATCACTGTAGAAGACGGAGTTCTGAACGGTGGATTCGGTAGTGCGGTACTCGAATATATCAACGACCACAATCGTGATGTGAAAGTAGAACGAATGGGCATTCCTGACAAATTTGTGGAACACGGATCTGTAAAAGAACTCAGAAAACTCATCCACCTGGATGCAGATGCAATATGTAAACAGATAGAACAATGAAGATAGTTATCGCAGGAGCTGGTGCTGTAGGTACCCACCTGGCACAGATGCTCTCCAAAGAAAACTTGGACATCGTCCTGATAGACGAACAAGAAGACCGTCTTGCCAAGCTCAACAACGACCTTGACATCATGACGCTATGTTGTTCGCCTACCTCTATCAAAGGACTGCAACAGTCGGGTATCGAAAATGCCAACCTGTTTATCGCAGTCACTCCTAACGAGAGTGAAAATCTCCTGTGCTGTATACTTGCTAAACAACTGGGTGCCCAACGAACAGTTGCTCGTATAGATAATTATGAGTATCTGTCAGAAGAAAACAAGCAGCTATTTGAGAACGCAGGCATCAGCTCGCTCATCTATCCAGAGTATCTTGCAAGCAAAGAACTGGCAGCATCCATCGGCTACAGCTGGGTAAGACAGCTATGGGAGTTCGATGGCGACCTGATTTTGCTGAGTGTTAAGATGCATGCCATCAATCCACTCGATAAACAACAGAAAACAAATGCCAAGAACCAACTGATAGGCCGTACTCTGAAAGAAATCGGTATGGACGGGCACAGGTTTCATGTAGTAGCCATCAAGCGTAGAGACGAAACCATCATACCAAGCGGTGATGAGAAAATCCAATCGCGCGACCTCGTATTCTTCATGACCACCCGTGACCAGATTAACAACATACGCCACCTGACAGGAAAGGATAATTATCCACAAGTGAAACATGTGATGATTATCGGTGGAGGAAAGTTAGCTGTGAGAACGGATGGAGCCATCCCCGACAACTACTCAGTAAAGATTATCGAGAAAGATGCTGCACGATGTGAAGAATTGGGAAAAATCACGAAACATCGCACAATGATTCTAAACGGAGACGGTTATGATATCGATCTCTTACAAGACGAAGGCTACAACCACATCGAAGCCTTTGCTGCCCTTACGAACAACGATGAGAAAAACATTTTGGCTTGTATGGCAGCTCGTAGAAACGGTATCTGCAACACGTATGCCCAAGTGGAGAATCTGGCCTTCCTCGATATGGTGGAATCACTTGACGTAGGTACCGTCATCAACAAAAAGATGGTTGCAGCAAGCCACATTTACCAAATGCTGCTGAAAGCCGATGTAAACAATGTAAAGATGCTTACTGTGGCTGATGCAGACGTTGCTGAATTTATTGTAAAAGAAGGCTCAAAGGTAACCAAGAAGCCAATCATGAATATCGGTATTCCAAACAATGTGAACATCGGAGGTATGATACGTAATGGTCGAGGCGAATTGGTTTCTGGTAAGACTCAATTACAGGCAGGCGACAGAGTCGTTGTGTTCTGCGGAAGTTTGGCACTAAAAAAGTTAGAAAAATACTTTTCGTAACGCATGATTAACTGGCGACAAATATTCAAAGTGCTTGGCATGCTCCTCTTCATCGAAGCAGGCCTCTTAATGATTACGATGATTGTTGCATTGATTTATCAAGAAAACATTATGCCATACGTGTGGACACTCGTTATCACACTCGTATTAGGCATATTAGGAAGAGGTATCGGCTGGGGAGCAGGAAAGAATATGGGACGAAGAGACGGTTACTTGATTGTATCGCTGGTGTGGCTTATATTTTCACTCATCGGTATGATTCCTTTCATTCTGACAGAGAGTGTGCCAGATGTATCAAGCGCTTTTTTTGAAGCGATGTCTGGTTTTACTTCGACAGGAGCAACCATCATGGACGATATTGACTCTCTACCAAGGGGAATCATCTTCTGGCGTAGTACAACACAGTGGATTGGAGGTATAGGAATCATCTTCTTCACTTTAGCAATCCTGCCTGCATTCGGAGTTGGAGAAGTCAAGTTGTTTGCAGCAGAAGCCACAGGACCCTTACACGAAAAGATTCACCCTCGCATCAGCGTTGCCGTAAAGTGGATTGGTACAGTGTATTTGCTGCTGACTGTCCTATGCATCGCTTCCCTGTTTTTATGTGGAATGGAATTCTTTGACGCTGTCAATATAGCAATGACAACAACTGGAACAGGTGGATTCTCGCCACATGCAGCATTCTTTCATGACCAATGGCACTCACCCGCAATAGAATATGTGACCACCATCTTCATGCTCCTCTCCGGAATGAACTACACATTATTATTTTATACAATACTCAAAGGACGATTCCGTAAACTCTTCCAAAATCCAGAGTTAAGGGTTTACATGTTCATCGTCTTCATAACGACTGCGGCTTGTACTATATTCATCATGATTCACAACAATAATGGAGATTTGGAGTTATCGTTCAGAGAGGCAATCTTTACTACTGTATCTATTCAGACAACCACAGGATTTGCTTCTTGCGACTATACATTATGGCCACAGATGCTGATGCCCATATTATTGTTCCTGATGTTTGCAGGAGCCTGTTCCGGTTCAACATCAGGAGGTTTCAAATGTATCCGTTGGGCCATTTTGTGGGAAGGGTTACACAACGAATTCCGTAAAATTCTTCATCCAAGAGTTGTTGCACCTGTCAAGCTAAATAATGAAGTGATTCCTACATCCGTTCAAAAAACACTATTGGCATTCTGCGTATTATTTGTAGGATCATTATTTTTAGGTGCCTTCATATTAATCCTCTGCGGAGTAGATACAAACTACATAGCAACTCATGACCAAACAATAGTGCTTCGACAAGACTTCACTGAAGCCTTCAGTCTCTCACTCTCCTCATTAAGTAATGTAGGACCTGCAATGGATTACTACGGACCAGCACATTCATGGGCAGTTATCAGCCCACTAGCAAAAATTGTTTGTGCTTTCCTGATGCTGATTGGACGTCTCGAGATATTCCCAATTCTCATATTATTCACAAAAGGATTTTGGAAAAAAGAATAATGATAGCAAAGATTGATTCTGCCACCCTTCAAGGACTAGAAGCCCTTCCTGTCACGATAGAAGTAAATGTATGTGCAAGCCCACAACCCCGTTTTACGATAGTTGGCTTGCCTGACGCTGCTGTAAGAGAGAGCCAGGAACGTGTACTCTCTGCTTTAACGACGAATAACTATAAAATCGCCATGAAGCAGATAATTGTCAATATGGCTCCTGCTGACGTCAAGAAAGAAGGTTCGGGATTTGATCTGCCAATTGCTATTGGAATATTGCTCTCTATGGAATCCATTGAGACAGACAATATTGGCAAATATATGTTTGTAGGTGAACTAAGCCTAGATGGTTCCATTCAACCCATTAAGGGTGTGTTGCCAATTGCCATCAAGGCAAGAGAGATGGGATATGAAGGACTATTTGTTCCAGAGAGCAATGTGAGGGAAGCTGCAGTTGTAAACAGAATTAAGGTATATGGAGTCAAACACATCCTTGATGTGGTTGGTTTCTTGTCTGGTACCACACAACTCGAACCAACCATCATTAATACCCGCGAAGAATTCTATGCGAACCAATCGACTTTCAATTTTGATTTCGATGAGGTGAAAGGTCAGGAAAACGTAAAAAGAGCTTTTGAGGTAGCTGCGGCTGGTGGGCACAACATCATTCTTGTAGGTAGCCCTGGTTGCGGAAAATCTATGATGGCAAAGCGTCTGCCATCCATCCTACCACCCTTATCTCTTGCAGAAAGTTTGGAAACAACTCAGATACATAGTGTAGCAGGAAAACTGAGTAGCACGACTTCACTTATCACTCAGCGACCTTTCCGTGCACCTCATCATACCATCTCCGATGTTGCCCTTGTGGGGGGTGGTACCAATTTCTTACCAGGCGAAATATGTCTAGCTCATAATGGGGTTCTATTCCTTGACGAATTCACAGAATTTTCTAAATCTGTATTGGAAACCCTCCGACAACCTCTAGAAGATAGGGTGATATCAATCTCAAGGGCGAAATATAACATTACCATGCCTTGTTCGTTCATGTTGGTTGCATCGATGAATCCTTGTCCATGTGGATACCATAATCACCCTACACACCCTTGTGTATGTACTCCTGGACAAATTCAGAAATATATGAACAAAATCAGCGGACCTCTCATGGACCGTATTGATATACAAGTTGAGGTAGCAAGTGTACCTTTTGAAGATATTGCCCAAGCTCCCAAGGGAGAATCATCAGAAACAATCAGACAACGTGTCATTAATGCACGGAAGATTCAGGAACAACGCTATGCACATGAAAAAGGTATTCATTGTAACGCACAAATGACAAATGCCTTGTTGCAAAAATATGCCCAACTCGATGAGCAGAGCACAGATCGTCTACGTGATGCAATGAAGCGTCTGAACCTCTCTGCTCGTGCCTATAACCGTATTTTGAAAGTTGCTCGCACCATTGCTGACCTAGATGGTTCTGAGCAGATTCTATCAAGCCACATCGGAGAGGCTATCGGCTACAGAAACCTAGATAGAGATAGTTGGATTGAATAAAAAGAATTCTAATATACATGAACAAAAGGGGAATTTGTCATCACACCAATAACCCAGGTGTCTTGCATTCTATACAGCAGTTTATGCTAATAGGATTAGGACTTCTCTTTTGTATTTGTACCTATGCACAATTCAGTATCAACGGAATAGAACCTTGTTATGACCAACGAACCCATTCATTCCTGATTTCTATTCCACAGAGTTATTGGGGAAAAGACTATCAGGCAAACATTGTGCTGACAAGAAACTCAACTTGGAAACATGCTATCATCAATCATCAAATAATTACTCAACCCGTTGTTTTTGAGCACATACAAGGAGGAAAGTCATACCCCATTCGTGTCGAATCAGATGGTAAAATCTTCAGTTACACCCTCTCATTCACATTTCTGCCCATCATCCACCTCATCGGTGACTTTAATACAGTTTATTCTATAGGGAGCGTCGAATTGCAAAACCCACTTCAAGCAACACAAGTGATGAGTGCAGAAATAAAGTGGCGAGGTGGTAGTTCAAACGGACCTACAAAACATAAACATAATTATAAAATCAAGTTTATTGATGAACAAGGTGAAAAGAAAGACTATTCGTTCTTCTCGTTACGAAATGATAATATATGGATTCTCGATGCTGGACAAGTGGATCTATTCAGACTTCGTAATCTAATTGCTGGGAAAATTTGGAACAGCTTTGCTACAAAACCTTATTATACTGTTGCAGAATCTGATGTTTATACAGCATCAAGAGGCGAAGTTGTCGAAATGTTTCTCAATGATGAATATCATGGCATTTATAATTTCTGTGAACCTATTGACAGAAAACAACTAAAGCTACGCAAATACAATGAATCAACCTCCCAGATTCATGGTGGGCTGTGGAAAGCATCCGGCTGGGGTGATGCTACTTTTTATAACAATCCTAAACCCTATGATAATGAACAACCTACATGGGGTGTGTTTGAACTCAAATATCCCAAATTAGACGACGTATCCCCTTCTGACTATAGTACGCTCTATAATGCTATTAAATTCGTCAGAACATCAAGCCCTTCAATCTTTTCAGAACAAATTGAGGAGTATATCGATATGCCTGTTTTCATCGATTATTGTCTGTTTGTGAATGTACTCAATGCATTTGACCTCGCTGGCAAAAATCTTTATTGGGCTGTTTACGACAAGCAACATCATAAGAAAATCACGCTTGCTTTATGGGATATGGATAGTACTGTAGGACAGAACTCAACAGATGATCCATTACATCCCGATTATGTAGCATGGGATTCAAAACTAGTTGAACCTACATACATATATTCCCGACTTATGAGGTTGAACGTAAATAATTTCAAGCAAAAATTGGTTAATAGATACATTCAATTGCGACAAAGCGCTTTTTCTTTCGATTATCTGGCAGACATCTATTATCATTACTATGATTTGATAAAAAATAGTGGAGCCACATCTCGAGAGGAACTACGATGGAGTGGAGACAGCGATATTGCATTTCTTCAGCTGAATTTTGAAGAAGAGCTACACTACATTCTTGACTGGCTTGAACATCGACTTGACTATTTGGATCAGTATTTCGCCAAGCAATACAACGTAGATGTATTTGCCTCCATCAATAACAAATTTGCAATCTCGGGAATGAAAGTTGACAGATCATATAAAGGAATCATTATTATCAAAGGAAAAAAATATTTAGTCAAATGAAAATATTGCTTTTTATCATATCATTGATTGTTTGTGGTACCCTCAAAGCCCAAAACAAATGGACATACGACTTTATTGTGCCAGATAATGGTAATTTTGTGCAAGCCATCCAAGCAGCAAACACAAGAGAAAACAAGCAACGCCGATATCGTATATTCATACGACCCAGCTATTATAGAATAAAAGGTGAAGGCAACATCATCTCTGCGGTAGAAAATGGAGTAAAGGTAGAGTTTCCAAGTCCTATGACAACGCTGACAGCTCCTAACACATCCATCATTGGCGACACTTGGCAAACCACACAGATAGAGAATTGTCCACAACATGAAGGAATTAGTATTACCAGCACACTATTTTGTAAAGGAGCAGATAGTACATATATCCAAGATGTAGAATTCTGGTCCAACTATAAGAACGACCCCAATGCATTTGCAAATCGTGCTGTGGCACTAAACGAAAAGAATTGCAAGGGAAATATTCTAAAGAATGTCAGTTTGCTCAGTACACAAGACACTTATTACACCAATGATGGAGGAACAACTTACCTTGAAGATTGCCAAATCAGCGGAACGGTCGATTTCATTTGTGGAGGGGGAACTGTCTATTTCAATCACTGTAACATCCGATTGCTACCTAGAGGAAAAACAGGAAGCAGAGATGTCATCACAGCTCCTGCTACAGCAGCAGGGAGTAAATATGGTTATGTGTTTGCCGATTGCTATATTGATGGAGATAATGAACAAGAAGGCAAATTTCATTTAGGTCGTCCTTGGAAAAATGCACCCCAATGTGTATTTCTTAACTGTTCGATGAATGTCACTCCAAATCCTGAAGGATGGTGTGAGATGCATGGTACCATTCCTACTCTTTTTGCTGAATACAATAGTACTGATGGCTTCTTCAGTCTGCTCGACTTAAGTAAACGAAAGACTGTTTTCAACAACACAAATGGTCAACCTACCCAAGTAGCTTACAAACCATCTCTTACTGATGAGGAAGCTGAAATATATACAGTCAACAAAGTATTTCCAGGATGGTATCCAGAAGACAAAGCATCCCAAGTACGACCACCTATCTTGAAAGCAAAAGGTAAGGTCATTACTTGGGAAGATATTCCTGAAGCTGGTTGCTATGCCATTTGTAGGGATCGCAAGATTATTGCTTTTACCACAGAGCCAACATATAATGTAGGCAAAACTTATGAAGGAGCTTGCTACAGTGTACGTTGTGCCAACTGGTATGGAGGCTTGGGTCCCAGAAGTGAAGAAGTGGTCTATCCGTTCAGATAATCAGAATGGTAGATCGTCTGTTGATTCTTCTGCTTCAAATGTAGGCATAGGAGCTGCTGCTGTAGCAGGAGCTTCTTCTGTTGGAGCAGGTTCACCTTGAGGTTCTGGTGTTCCTCTTTCTATTTTCCATGCACGGATGTCATTAAACCAACGTCCTTGATATTCACGAGCATTGATATCAAAAGAAACTGTTATTACTTCTCCTACTTGAATATTGAACTGATTGATTTTATCTTCACCAAACACATTGAAACACATACGACGAGGATATTGTTCAAGGGTTTCTATCACATAATCCTGCATCTTCCACGGATTACCTGTTGATCTTGATAAGCCGCCTTTTGGTTCAAGCACAGCTATCACTTTTCCTGTTATTTCCATAATTATTTCTTTAAATTTCGTGCGAATTTACAAAAAATTCGTGCAACTACAATAGATTTCACAAAATTTCTTTCAATAATTCAAAAGTATTAGCTAATTTTGTAGTCCAAAGTATCAAATCAATAGATTATTCATACCAAAAAAGAAATTTTTAAAACAAACAAAATCATATGAATTTCAAGATTTCAAGTACTACAATCTGTAATCGTTTACAGACACTAAACAAGGTCATAAGTTCAAAGAATTCACTTTCTATTCTTGATAGTATTCTATTTGAACTTCAGGATAATACCTTGAAAATGACTGCTTCTGACGGAGATATCACTCTTGTATCAAGTCTCGAAGTAAACTCAGCTGAAGGAAGTGGAAAGTTTGCGCTCAATGCAACTCAAATCATCAATGGGTTGAAAGAAATTTCTGATCAGCCAGTTAAGATTACCATCAACGACCAGGATTTCAAGGTGATTATCAAATATCAGAATGGTAAGTGCGAATTCAATGGACAAAGTGGTGAGGATTATCCTATCATGAAGGGCATTAGTGAAAATGCACAAACTGTGATAATTGAGAATAATGCTCTGTTTAACGGTATTAACAAATCATTATTTGCAACAGCTGACGATGAATTACGTCCTGTGATGAATGGTGTGTTCTTCGACATCATGCCTGATAATATCACTTTTGTAGCAAGTGATGGACACAAGTTGGTTCGTAATCGCAATTTTGCTGTTCATGGTGAACAGAGTATCTCTTTCATACTTCCAAAGAAACCTGCAAAGACATTGAAGGATATTCTTGTAAAGGACGATAGTGAAGTAATCATTAAATTAGATGAAAATGTAGCTGAAATTATTGTAGAGAACTATGTTCTCAGCTGTCGGTTGATTGAAGGTCGCTATCCTAACTATAATTCTGTTATTCCAAAGGATAATCCTTTTAAAATCAGAATTGATCGTCAGGCAATGATTGGAGCTTTGCGTCGTGTATTAGTTTTTGCTAGTCAAAGTACTAATCTCATTAAAATAAGAATCACTAACAATGCTTTGATGGTTTCATCTCAAGATAACGAATTTGCAACAAATGCAGAAGAAAGCATCACATGTGAATATGAAGGAAATCCTATGAACATTGGTTTCAAAGGTCCTTTCCTCTTAGATATTCTCAATAGCATTTCTTCACAAGAAGTTATTTTTGAATTGGCAGATCCTAGTCGTGCTGGTGTTATTCTCCCTGCACAACAGGAAGAAAATGAGGACTTATTAATGTTACTCATGCCAATGATGTTAAATGAATAAAATAACTGAATGAAACTTAATCTAAATAAACCTATCGTATTCTTCGATTTGGAGACTACGGGAATTGATGTAGCAAGGGACCATATTGTGGAACTTTGCTACATTAAGATTTATCCTTGTGGAAATGAAAAAACACAGTCAATGCGAATTCGTCCTGTTGATGCATTTGGCAATACTGTACATATTCCAGAACAAGCTTCTGCTATTCATGGCATCTATGACGATGATGTAAAAGACTGCCCTACATTCAAGGATATAGCCAATGAATTGTTAGATGTTTTGCAAGACAGCGACTTGGGAGGTTACAACTCTAATCATTTTGATATACCTTTATTAGTAGAAGAATTCTTGCGTATAGGCATCAATATTGATTTGTCAAATAGCAAGTTTGTTGATGTATGTGTCATCTTCAAGAAGATGGAACAGCGTACACTTTCTGCTGCATATAAGTTCTATTGCAAGAAAAATCTAGAGGACGCACACTCAGCATTAGCTGATACACGTGCTACTGTAGATGTGCTTGAAGCTCAACTCGACCTATATCCAGAACTTGTCAATGATATACAAAGCTTATCTGATTTTTCATATAATTCTAATATTGTTGATTTTGCTGGACGAATCATAAAGAATGAGAAAGGTGAGAAAATATTTAATTTTGGCAAATATAAAGGTCAAGCAGTAAAAGAGGTGTTTGATAAAGATCCGAGTTACTACACTTGGATTATGCAAGGCGACTTCACACTCAATACAAAACAAGAGCTGAAGAAAATTAAACTCATGAATTAATTATCACTTCAATATTTTCATTATGTTGAAAGGAAAACATATTGTTCTCGGAATCACCGGAAGTATAGCTGCCTATAAAGCATGTCTAATCATTCGTGGTTTTATCAAACAGGGTGCTGAAGTACAAGTGGTCATTACTCCTGCCGGCAAAGAGTTTATTACTCCTATCACTCTTTCTGCACTTACAAGCAAACCTGTTATCAGTGAATTCTTTGCACAGAGAGATGGTACTTGGAACTCGCATGTTAATATAGGTCAGTGGGCAGATGTCATGCTGATAGCTCCAGCTACTGCCAGTACGATTGGTAAGATGGCTCACGGAATTGCTGACAATATGTTGATTACCACTTATCTATCAATGAAAGCTCCTGTTTTCATAGCTCCTGCTATGGACCTTGATATGTATGCACATCCTTCTACTCAGCATAATCTCGAGTTGTTGAAATCGTATGGAAACCATATTATTGAACCAGGTACGGGTTTTCTTGCTAGCCATTTGGAAGGTAAAGGAAGAATGGAAGAACCAGAGAACATCATAAAGATAATAGATGAATTCTTCAACAAATAATATGAATATTCTTATTACAGCAGGACCAACTTACGAAAAGATTGATCCTGTTCGTTTTATTGGAAACTACTCATCTGGTAAGATGGGTATAGCTTTGGCACATGAATGTCTTATTCGAGGTATGCATGTAGAATTAGTATTAGGACCTGTTTCTATTCAATCGGATATATTCAATCATCCTAATATTCATGTTACACGCATTGAATCAGCTCAGCAGATGTATGAAGCTTGTATGAATATATATCCTACAATGAATGCAGCTATTCTTTGCGCTGCTGTTGCTGACTTCACTCCAGAAACAGTTGCTGATAAGAAAATCAAACGTAAGGGTGATGAGTTAATCATTCGATTAAAACCTACAAAAGACATAGCTGCTTCATTAGGTGCAATAAAGAAAGATAGTCAACTTTTAGTCGGATTTGCACTTGAAACAAATGATGAAGAAACCAATGCTCAATACAAATTAAAGAAAAAAAACTTCGATTTCATCGTATTAAACTCATTAAATGATGAAGGTGCAGGATTTCGTCATGATACCAATAAAATCACTATTATCAGTAGTGAAAATAAAACTGAATATCCATTAAAAGATAAGTCAGCCTGTGCAGTAGATATCATTGATGAACTGGAAAAATATGTTGATAAGTTGTTGAAAACTTGTTGAAAAAGGTGTTGATAACTTTTCATAAAAAATTAAAAAAAAATTTGCATATTTCATTATTTTGTATACCAGACAAACTTTTGTAACCACCAAGAAAAAATGCAATTATTTATGAAAAAAATATCAACTACTTTTCAACATATATCAACATATTTAAATCATTGATAATCAATATATTATGAAAGTTATAAACATAATTTTCAACCTATTATCATCATCATACATTTATCTAATAATAAAAGAATAAAGAATAATATATATTATATAGTTTTGAAAGATGACAGATAACTTTATCAAGATTAATGGAGCATACGAAAACAACCTGAATCATGTGTCGCTTTGCATTCCTAAACATAAGATAACCGTTTTTACTGGTGTATCAGGTTCAGGTAAAAGTTCATTAGTTCTTGATACAATCGCAGCTAAGTCCAGACGTGAGTTGAATGACACTTTTCCTACTTTCGTACAACAGTATTTGCCTAAGTATGGACGTCCTCATGTAGATTCTATTAAAAATCTTCCTATTGCAATTGTCATTGATCAGAAAAAGCCTGCAAATAACTCACGTTCTACAGTTGGAACATATACTGATATCTATGCATTGCTCAGGTTACTTTTTTCAAGAGTTGGCAAACCTTTTGTAGGCTATGCTGAGTCATTCAGTTTCAATCATCCAGAGGGTAGTTGTCCTCGTTGTTCTGGATTGGGTGAAATACGTGAGTTGGATATTCATAAACTTGTTGATTTCAATAAGAGTCTCAATGATGAGGATACTATTCATTACATAGCATTTGGTAAAGGTGGTTGGCGATGGATACGTTATGCTCATAGTGGTTTGTTTGATCTTGATAAAAAAATATGTGATTATTCGCCTGAGGAGCTTGATTTATTCTTGAATAGTCCTCAGATACGTCTGAAGAATCCTCCTTCAAACTGGCCAAAGACAGCTAAATATGAAGGATTGATTCCTCGTATGTATCGTAGTATCATCAATTCAGAAGAAGGACTGCTTCATAGTGCTGTACTTAATCCTATGTTACGTATGGGCACTTGTCCCGATTGTGGTGGAACTCGTCTCTCTCCTCGAGTGCTCTCATGTAAGATAGAAGGTAAAAACATAGCTGAAGTTTGCAGCATGTCCATATCCAGATTGAAACAATGGATACAATCATTAAATTCACCTTTAGCTGTAGATTTGAAACAAGCTGTCGAAGCACGTCTTACAGCACTTGATGAAATAGGACTTGGTTACCTCAGTCTTGATCGTGCTGTTGGTACTCTCTCTGGAGGTGAAGCTCAGCGTTGTAAGATAGCAAAATACATCAATTCATCGTTGTCTGATGTATTGTATATTCTTGATGAACCTAGCATCGGACTCCATCATCATGATATTCAGTTGATACGTCAGTCAGTTCAAAGATTGCGTGATGCAGGCAATACTGTACTTTTGGTTGAGCATCATAAAGAAATGATAAGTATAGCTGATCACATAGTTGATATGGGACCAGGTCCAGGCATTGATGGAGGAAACATAGTGTTTGAAGGTACTTATGATGAACTATTGAAAACTGATACAGCTACTGGCAGCATGTTGAGTGTATCATGCAGCATAAATTCTCATCCACGTAAGCCAGCAGATATGTTTGCTTTGAAAAATGCCAGTTTACACAATCTCAGTAATGTAAGTGTGGATTTTCCTTTGAACACATTTTGTGTCATAGCAGGTGTAGCGGGTTCAGGTAAGAGTTCATTGATGGAATGTTTCCGTCAAAAATGGCCTCAAAGCGAAGTTGTTATCTATATAAGTCAGAAGAACATAGGCATCAGTCTTCGTTCCACTCCTGCCACTTATATGGATGTAGCACCAGATATTCGTAAACTCTTTGCTAAGAAACACAAAATAAAAGAGCAATATTTTACTTTTAATGGTAAAGGTGCTTGTCCTGTATGTGGAGGTAAAGGTGTGATTGTCTCCGAAATGGCATTTATGGACAACATAGAAACCATATGTGAAGCTTGTGGAGGTTTGCGCTATTCAAATGAAGCACTGCTCTATACTGTCACAAGCTCTGATGGCAGTAAAGTACTCAATATAGCTCAGGTGATGGATCTCTCTGTTCGTCTGGCAAGTGAATTCTTCAAAGGAACCATCATAGAAGAAAAACTCAAACCAATGATGGATATGGGATTAGGTTATATTCATCTCAATCAGGCACTATCCACCCTCTCAGGAGGAGAACTCCAGCGACTGAAGATGGCATCCTATTTGAGTGAAAATGGTAAGATATTTATCATAGATGAACCTACCGATGGACTACATCCCAAAGATATTCATAGACTCATCAACCTGTTCAATCAAATGGTGATACGTGGAAATACCCTCTATATCATTGAGCATAATATTGATATCATAAAGTCAGCCGATTATATCATTGAAATGGGACCAGGTCCAGGAGAAAAAGGAGGTAAGGTCATTTTTACAGGTACACCTCAGCAAATGACACAATCCAATCAATCTGTTACAGCCCAGTATTTGTAAAAATTCTTATTATTAGCACTCATTTTTGTCACAAAATCATATAATTCTTTCCTTTTTTGAAATAAACCTTTGGTTATTAAAGGGTGCAGACAATGTGGTAAGACGAATAGTGTAAAAGTTCCCTTTTAAACCACAAGTTGATAAGTTTCTCTTAATTTATTAATAACTTCATGGTTGCTATTCTTTACTCTAGTCTTATTTTAATATGATGCAAATATACAATGTTTCTATGAAATCACAATATTTTTTGTATTTTTAGATTTTTATTATAATAAATAAGGAATAATATAACTCTTAACCTTTATATTGCAGCCATTAAGGGAAAATTTTGTAGCCCCTAGGGGAAATTTATTTTCCAAATCTGTCAATTCGTTTTGTGGTTTCAAATAATTACTGTATCTTTGCAGCTGAAAAGAATTAAATAATGTGTAACTTCTGCTAATCGTTTGGATATGAAGAGACGAATGCAAAGGGTGGTTGCTGTCTTGTTGTTATTTTTGTTGACAACAATGGTGTATGGGCAACAGAACTTGGTTCAGTATGATCATGATATCTATGCTGAGATGAAGAGCTATGAGGGTATTGAATATCCTGCTAAGTACTTCTTGAAGGTGGGTGAGAAGATGGTTGAACTGGACGTGGAGGAGTTTGAGGACTGTTATAAGATGGAGGTTGAGGATGGCCATTACTATGCTGTCGGAAAGGATAGGAAGCGTTATGTGCTGAATTTCAAGCCTCAGGAGGTTATTCTGTTTGAGAAAGATGAGGCTTATAAGGCGAAATGTGAGGAGGTGGCTAAAGACTACAAGCTTCATCCTGAGAATTATGAGGATGTAACGGTTGTCAGGGATGATGTCGTACATAGCTATACTGACAAGAATGGGTTTGAGTGGCTTTATGAAACTGAAGGTGGGGGTTATCATGTGCTGGAGAATGAGGGTGTGTATATGATTTTCGATGAATATAAGTTTATCCGCAAGAAAGAGAAAGCAAAAACATTTGAAACGGTTGAGGAAATGCCTGAATTCCCTGGAGGACAAGAAAAACTGTTGGCATTTCTGGCTTCTCATGTGAAATATCCTTCAAAAGCGATGGAGAATGGCATACAGGGCAGGGTGATTGTAGGGTTTGTGATTGCAGAAGATGGCTCAGTCGTGGAACCTGAGGTTGTTAAGTCTATAGATCCAGAACTTGACAAGGAGGCCATTCGTGTTGTGAAATCTATGCCTAAGTGGAAGCCTGGCAAGAAAGATGGCACACCAGTACGGGTTTCCTACAAAATACCTGTTACCTTCAGAATGGGCTAACTATGCAGGGATTCGTCAAATAGTCAATTACTTTTACAATAACAGACAACCATGAAAAGAACTATTCTAACAGTCGTTGCATGCACAGCATTGATGTGTGGCAACATTGAGGCTCAAGAACTCAACAACTTCAATCGTGGAGGACGCCAGCAGGTGGTTTCTCCTGAAATAAAGAGTGATTCTGTCACTTTCCGTTTGAATGCTCCTGAAGCAAGGCAGGTGTCACTGCAAGGCAACTGGGGCGGAAGAGGTGTGAGAATGACCAAGGGGTCGAATGGGGTGTGGGAAGGCCGTATTGCTACTCCTGCTCCTGAGATCTATACTTATAACTTTGTGGTGGATGGTGTAGCTGTGAACGACCCTCAGAACTTCTATGTGCAGCGTGATGGTACTCGTTATCTGAACATGCTGATGATTCGTGGTGAACGTACCAAGAACTACTTTGAGGCTAATCATCGTGGTACTGTTTCCTATCGTTGGTATGACAGCAAACTGCTGGGTATCAACCGCCGTGTATCTGTCTATCTTCCTTATGGCTATGAGGATAATCCTAACAAGCAATATCCTGTGTTGTATCTGCTGCATGGTGCAGGAGGTGATGAGGAGGCTTGGTTGTCAATGGGACGTGCTGCCCAGATTCTGGATAACCTGATTGAGCAAGGAAAGGCTGAGCCTATGATTGTGGTCATTCCTAATGGTAACCCCAACCAGCAGGCAGCTCAGACTCTGGGATTGGAGACAAGCCGTCAGAATATGCGTTCGCCTGAGATGCAGAATGCTTATGTGAAGAGTCTGGTGACTGAGATTGTTCCTTTCATTGAGAAGTCTTATCGTGCCATTCCAAAGAAGTCAGCACGTGCCATTGCTGGTCTGTCAATGGGTGGAGGTCACACCATCACAGCTTCACAGCTCTATCCAGATATGTTCGACTATATCTGTCCGCTCTCTATGGGAGCCAATCCTACACCTGAGAGCCTTACCCAGCTGCGTGCACTGAAGAAGAGTGGCTATAAGCTTTATTGGCTGGCATGTGGCAGTTCGGACTTCCTGTATGATAATGCTAAAACCCTTGACAAAACCCTCACAGACGAAGGTCTGAAGCACACCTTCTATGTATCAGAGGGAGGTCATGTGTGGTCGAACTGGCGTCTCTATCTCAACACCTTTGCTCCTCTGCTGTTCAAGTAAGCGGAGTTTTGAAACTAAGTTGCAGACTTTGAAAAGGATTATCATAATAGGTATGCTTCAGTTGGCATGTTTGCCGCTGATGAGTCAGACATTGGAGGATGATTTCAGAAATCCCCCCACTGATGCCAAACCCCTGATGATTTGGCAATGGATGGATGGTTTGATATCAAAAGAGGGAATAACAGCCGATTTGGAAGCCTATCAGCAGGCAGGCATAGGTGGTGTGCAGAACTTTCAGGTAGGAGGAACCCAGCAGGTACTCGCAAAGGACACCACCAATGCTATTGGCTCAAAGAAATGGCAAGAACTCATGTTGTTTGCCATCAGGGAGTGCCATCGTCTGGGACTCTCTTTTGGTACCCATAATTGTCCTGGATGGTCATCAAGTGCCTATCCTGCAGTAAAGCCAGAATATGCCATGCAGAAGTTGGTGTGGAGCATGACAATTGCTACTGATGGGTCAACCACCCAGCTGGACATGCCTGCCGTCAATCCACAATATGGCTATTATCGTGATATAGCTGTGATAGCTGTTCCTGACAATGATAGCATCCCAATGTCTGCTGTGGAGCTACTGACAGACAAGATGGACAAGGATGGCATCTTGCATTGGAAAAAACCTAAAGGCAGTTGGAGAATCTACCGATTTGGACATACCCCTAATGGGAAGACTAATTCAGCAACATCACCAGAGAGTGGTGTAGGACTAGAGTGTGACAAGATGAGCCGTGAGGCAGTCCGTCATTTCTGGGAGAGCTATCCTTCTTTGCTAATCAAAATGGCAGCCAATGAGGCAGGAAAGACCTTCCAGCGATTGGAAATAGACAGCTATGAAGCAGGAGGTCAAGAATGGACACCGGCCATGCCGGCAGAGTTTCAGAAACGTAAGAATTATGATATCCTGAAATGGCTGCCAGCTATAGCAGGAGTCACCATAGACAACCGTCAGGCCACCAACCGCTTCATGAGTGACTGGCGTGAAACAGTGACCGACTTGTTTGCAGAGAACTATTATGGTTACATGAGTCAGTTGGCACATGAGCATGGACTGAAACTATTGGTACAACCCTATGGCACAGGATCTGCCCAACCGTTTAACCCAATCAACACCACCAAGATAGTCCGTCAGTTGGCTGCTGACGACCCTATCAGTGCAGAATTCTGGGCACAACCCACCAGCTGGGGATGGAAGGACATTCCACGTGTGGTGAATGCAGCCCGACAAGTAGGCCATGAAGTTGTCTATGCAGAGGGATTCACCTGCTGGCCACTTCAAGCATGGAAAGATGACCCGGCACGTCTGAAAGCAGTAGCTGACTCAGCCTTCTGTATGGGCATCAACCGCCTGATGCTACATGCAGCAGCCCATAACCCCTGGGTGAATGCCCGTCCAGGCATGACCTTTGGCTATTGGGGCACTTGGTGGACTCCAGGTCAGACGTGGTGGAAGGATGGAGCCAAACCCTTGTTCACCTATTTTGCACGCTGTCAGGCACTCTTGCAGAGAGGAACCTTCATAGATGACTATAAAACCCAGAAACCATCACTGACTGCTGATGATAAAGGCATCCATTGGATACATCGACGTGAGGGTGAGACAGACATCTATTTCATAGCCAACTCCAAAGACCTCACCTGTAGCCCTACGATCAGCATAGAGGGAACAGGCCGTTTGCCAGAGATATGGGATCCAGAGACAGGACAGACGCACACCGCACAAGTATATACTATGGCAGACGGGAAGACCAAAGTAAAGCTGAACCTTACCACAAGGCGTGCATTGTTCCTTGTGTTCAAAACCCCTACGGCTGTAACCCATTCTGTGGATGAAGATTTTATGCACCTAGTGGCAGACACCATACCTGTCAGTGGGGAATGGACAGTGAGGTTTGATGAGGGAAGAGGGAAGACAGTGACTTGGACATCTCTCATGCCTTGGAACGAATGTGCTGACCCCGATATCAAGTATTTCTCAGGTACAGCCAGCTATTCCCTGCAGTTGCGTCTGAAGAAGCTGGATAGCCATTATCACTATGTACTCCACTTGGGAGAAGTGAAAAACCTGGCAGTAGTACGTGTGAATGGAACACTTTGCGGAACACTGTGGCATCCACCCTTCACCATTGATATTACAGATGCCTTGCATAAGGGAGCAAACAAGCTTGAGATAGATGTGACCAACCTTTGGGTGAACCGTATGGTAGGAGACGAGTATGAACCAGATGATGTGGAATGGTCAGAACCTTTCCGTTTTGGTGCCTCAGCAGTAGGACGCTTTATGAAAGAAGTACCAGAGTGGCTAAGCAAGGGTTTGCCACGTCCCACAAGACGCAAAGCAGTTGTGTCGTTCAAGTACTTTGAGAAAGGCACACCATTGCTGCGCTCAGGCATGATGGGGCCAGTAGTGTTGCAGAAAGAGAAAAGTGAATAAGCCAATAAAACGAACTATTCAAACTAATTAAACGATGAAACAACTATTCTTATTGATTTGCCTGATGCCAATGTTCCTGTATGCACAGACAGGCAGTTTGAAAGGCAAACAGATTGGTGTGATAGGAGATAGCTATGTCCGTAATCATACAGGAAAGATTGAAGACACCTGGCATTATAAATTTGCCCAGAAACATCAGATGCAGTACTTCAACTATGGCCGTAATGGCAATTGCATAGCACTTGATTTGGAACGCTGGGGAACAGGTATGTATAAGCGTTACAAGGAGATGAAGGACTCACTGGACTACATCATCGTCATAGCAGGACATAATGATGCAGTGAAGGAACGCCTTGACTCCATAGGCATAGATACCTTCCGTGAAAGGTTAGGCATCCTTTGCAGTGGACTGATAGAGAGGTATCCACATGCCAAGATATTCTTCTTTACCCCCTGGACATGCAAGGATTTTATTGGCAGTCCACGTCAGCAGGTGGTAGATGCCATGCTTGAGGTATGTGGTTCATACGGAATCCCAGTCTTTGATGCAGCCCGAAACAGCAATATCTTTGCAGCAAGTGAACAGTTCAGGAAAATTTACTTTCAAGGAGGAAAAGGTACAGACACAGCTCACCTCAATCCCAAAGGGCACGACCGCTTCCTACCAGTAGCAGAAAACTTCATCCTTCAATACATTCATGAATAAACAATAAACGGACTGGGAGTGATTCCTGTCCGTTTTTGTTATTATTGTTTAAATATGTCAATGTACCTGTCCCTATGACACATTGCGAATTAGACGTTAGAATTAAAGTGCCAAACGGAATTATATAATAATATTTTTTTAGATTTTATGAAAAATATTTTGTAAACCTAAAAAATCTTTATATTTTTGCACCAAAATAAGTAGATGATATGAGAATAATATCAAAAAGTACGTTAGTTGAATATTACATCAAAGTTCCAAAAGCTAAAACAGCATTAGAGGAATGGTATGAAAAAACAAAGAAGTCAGAATGGACTTGCTTTGCAGACATGAAGAAAACATTCAATAGTGTGGATTCTGTGGGAAATCAACGTTATGTATTTAATATAAAAGGTAATGACTATCGATTGGTTGTGTTAATACAGTTCACACCAAAAACAGTTTATATAAGATTTGTGGGAACTCACAAAGAATATGATGAAATAAAATACATTCAAAACATTTAATATATGGCACAGATAAAGAGCGAGGCTGCATACAGAGCAGCACTGAAAAGAATAGACGAACTCCTACCATTGGTGAATGATGATACACCAACAGATGACAACAACTATCTGGAACTCGACATGATTTCAGATATGGTTGAAGAGTATGAGGATATACACTATCCTATAGGTAAGCCATCATTGATAGATGTCATGAAGTTACGTTTGTATGAAATGGGGATTACGCAAACAAAATTAGCATCTATGCTTGGTCTTAGTAGTGCAAGAGTCAGTGAAATAATGAATGGTAAAAGTGAACCATCATTAAAGATTGGAAGAGAAATCAGCAAGAAACTCAATATTGATCCAGCAATTGTATTGGGAGTATGAGGGTCGTATAAGAGTGTAATACACAATAAACGGACAGGGAATGATTCCTTGTCCGTTTTGTTATTATTGTTTAAATATGTCAATGTACCTGTCCCTATGACACATTCTTTTCTTCCGATTTCATATACAATAGGTTTAGTAAGCTATTCGTTTCTGGTGGCAAAGATAGTGAGAAAGTTATTAAGTTGAGCCGAAATAATTACAATTTCTCTGCCCCAATCGTTGAGCGGTCGTCCTTCTTTTCCTTATTCTTATAGCGCTGGATTTCCTCACGCTCCAATTTGCAGAAACGATCGTAATCGGCAGCCATAGCCTCTGTGTCATACTGCTTCGTCTTCGTTTCGTCCAACTTCAGGTGTTGCAGATTAAAGGCTGCAAGCATGTCGCGTTGGTGGGTGTCGCCGTTGGATAGGGTGATAGCACGCTCATTCAGCTTATGCTTTTCGTCTCCAGTCTTAAAGCTGTCGGTTGTAAAGTCATACTGACTGGCAGCATTCTGTGTGTTTACTCTTTCAAATCTGCCACCTAATGACTTCACCTTGTTCTCTAAAATATCTACAAACATCGCAGGAGCGTGGTTGCCGACTGACCTGCCGCTACCTCTCTTCGATTTGTATTTACCCGTTTTCTCATCAATCTTCGTTTCCTTAGCTCTTCTGACCCAAGCATTCACAGGATTGTTCTCCACAATAAACGTATCACCTTCTTTCAGCAAAGCGTTGGCCCGTTCTATGTGCTGCTGTTTGCGGATAGCCGCCTGTTTGCGACGCAACTCTGCCAACTCTCTTTTGAGTTTAGAATATCGCTTTAAGTTTTTTTCTTTTTTCCAAACAAGTTTAACACCTCGTTTAATGGTACCATCTTCATTGAAGTTCTGCGGATTGTTTGCTCGGCGACTACGGTCTATCTTCCTGCTCAGTCGGGTTATCTCCTCCTGTATATTGTCGCACTTTGAAGCCAGTTTGTCAATACTTACAATATTCTCGCCTGATACAGCAACAGTAGTCGGGCCCAAGTCAATGCCAACACGCCCGTTTCCAAGTGTTCTGCCTTTCTGAGGTTTCTCACCCTCAATGGTCAGCTGAACATAATACTTGTATTGGCTGCGCACCATACGGCGAACGACCTTCACCACCTTCACGCTTTCCAATCCTCCCTTCAGCGCCCTTAACTCATAATCGGCATGCTTTGGATTGTGCTGTATCTTCAGTGTAATAAACTTTGCATTATTTCCCTGTTTTCCATTCATCTTGATGGAAAGTTCCATCGTATCAAGATGCAGTTCAATACCAGAGAAGTAAACAACGCCATGCACAACCTGTCTTCTACTTGAAAAAGAATTCAACTCATCATATTTCTTATATGAGATGTGTTTGGCTTTTAAGTCATACAACTTTTTATTCCAAGCAGACCAAATACTGGCTCCTAAATGATCTAAAATCAAAGTAGTAAAGCCAAAGTCGGCATAAGATTTATTGCCCCCTACTAGTTTTTGAGCCAATTTCTCAACATAGCCCTTTATACCATATTCATCAAAAGAAACTTTAAAGGGTGTTTTGTTGTTTTTCAGAGTTTCGTTGATGTAAAATGGATGACTCCTGAAGAAATCTCTCTTCTCCTTGAAAGTCTTGCAAGCTTTAAACTCCTTCATTTGCTCGAAATAACTATATTGTCTGCGCAACTTGCCTTGCACATAATTGTACAATTGGCGAAGTTGCTCGTAACGCTTGTTGAGTATATCAGCCTGATATTTTTCAACTCGCAATGGCAATTCTAATACAAATACTTCGTTCATTTTAAGTTTTAATAGCCTACATTTCTGGGTGATTAACACCAAAAGACAAGTTACTGCACCGCCCTGACCCTGTCAATAGCCTACATTTCTGGGTGATTAACACCGAGAAGGAAGTGAAGGTGAAGTTCACACACCTGTCAATAGCCTACATTTCTGGGTGATTAACACCGCACGCCGCGACTTCGACATGCCTGCCGTCCTGTCAATAGCCTACATTTCTGGGTGATTAACACCTCATCAAGCAGATGAACGCCGGCATGAACCTGTCAATAGCCTACATTTCTGGGTGATTAACACCCTATGGTTCTTAATCACTTGGAAATCAATAAAAAGGCCATGATTTGCATACTCGGAGACTTGCTCTATACTCCCATTCCCGAAGGAACTGACTGTTATTTTTGCATTCCACCATTCTGCAAGATCGTTTGTCGCACCAGCCGCCCGCTGGCATTAGCTTAACGTGCGCAAGGCCTGACAACACCTTTACGCTGCAAAGATACACATTATATTTATATTAGCCAAATAAAATGAATTTATTTGCATTTCAAATGTGTTTTTCGCCAAAAGGCACAGGAGCTTTCATAAATATTTCGTATATTTGCCACATTAAATATATAGATATATGGGAAAACAAAGAAAAGAAGTGGAAGAGCCTCAGTGCGACTATAATGATTATGTCGTACAAAATTTCAGGGGTTATTTTTTTTCTACACGTTGGAATAGAACACCTGATTGGAATATCATACTGAAGCAAGTCGAGAAAACACGGCATGCCAGTCAGATGATAGATATTCATCTGTATCCATCGACATTGTTCCTTACTGCTCTTGACATGTTAGAGACCAATTTGTATGTAATAGACGATCTGTTCTATTACATGACGTGTCAGAGATTGATTGGTGGTGATTATATGTCGAAGCCTGTACTATACACGCTGGGTTTTTGGAATATGGACTGTTACAAGGTGCTGGAACAAATAACGAAAGGACTGCATCAGGCAACAAAGCCATTGATAGAAAGTCTTAAGTATGAACCCATCTGGGATGTTGCCCTTAAAATCGTAGAAAAAGGCACATTGTCAGAACGCCGGGTTGGATCTGCCCCCATCCCGATGCGCCCTTATACAGAAGAACAAGCCTACGCTTATGTGTGCGAACGTCACGAAGCAGCTCAGATAGACAAGGATGCTTTGGTCAATCAAATCGATAACATCTTGCGACTTGTACATCACTATCAAATGTTTTTCTTCAGTATTTATGGGCATCACATAGACTTTTCTGAATTATTGGAATGGTTCCGCAAAAGCGAAAGAGCGCAGAAGGAGTTTATAGAGCCATGGCGGAAAGACTTTGGGGATACCCGCGATAGCCTGATTGCCAAAATGGGAAAAGACCCGAAATTAGGACCATGGGTGAATCGATACGACCATCTTTCAAAGGGCATGAGTGTTCATAGACAACTATTTTATAACGGAAGGACACCCGAACCTATCAACAAGGAAGAGTGTTACAATACCGACAATTGGATTTCGATTCTTACTGTCGCAGCCGTCCTGCAGGAATACGACGAGCAACATGCCCAGTCGGAACCACCCACCACTAAGCCCCTCAAGATTGACGAAGAGGTTCTCCTGACAAGACTATCTGTGTTTATACCAGATGAAGTAATAGCCAAGAAGTTCGTGGAGGCTGTCAAAGACATGAACGACAGACAAACCATTGCCTTGGTGAAACATTACAAGCAATACGGCCAGTGTGTGGATACGTCGAAAGCCCTGTGGGAATTGCTTCACGAGGCAGGACTGTACACCGCTAAGTACTCAAACTGGAGCGCTCAGATTTAACCAAAACATAGTTACAATTTATGCAATAAAATAGAAGGGAATCGGCCTGTTCCGGTTCCCTTTTTCATGCCCGACTGGATTGAAACTGGATTAAAAATGGACTGAAAATAGATTGTCGAAAAACGGGCATTTTTTTGTTTGGTCAGTATAGGAAACCTCCGTACCTTTGCACCGGAATCACGAATTGGTGATGACCGGATTGGTCTTTGAGTTCTTGATGGCTGCTGGATGATTTCGGGATGATTGTACAAGGCTTGCTCCATCCCCTCTCCATCCGCTCTCCATTCCCTCTCCATCCGCTCTCTATCTCCAAGGGTATGATTTAGGTATTAATTCAAACTTATTAGCATTATGGCAAAAGTTTATTTAGACATGTACGGTGTTCAAGGTCGTGTTGGTAACAAGACCTATTACCGTAGCAATGGTGAGACTTACGTTCGTGAAGTTGTCTCGCCGAAGAATCCGAAGACGGACGCCCAGACCACGCAGCGCGTCCTCATGAAGGCCGTATGTACGACCTACTCCGAGTTTAAGGACGTCTGCAACCACTCTTACGAGGGTCACAACACTGGTGCAGATAGTTCCAACTACTTCCGTTCAGTGAATCTGCGCTATCTTCGCGATCGCGCAGCAATTCTTCAAGAATCAGGCCAGAGCTTGAGTCAGTTCTTCCAATTCACTCCTCTTCAGAGCAAAAAATGGACTCCATTCGCTGCTATTATTTCAGAGGGTCATCTTCCCGAGGTTGCTGTTGGCATCGATGCCGAAGGAGGCCACGTGGCTTATGTAAACGCTCCTGGCAACACCTATGCCGACTTTGTCAATGCATGGGGTTTACATCGTGAGGATCAGGTGACCTTTGTCACCGTCCAAAAACATGAAGGTGCATACGAAGTGAACTTCGCTCGCATCGTTCTCAATCCTCGCAATGCTGACGGAAGCGGTGCTCCTATGACTACTGAGATTGTGAACAGCCAAGGCGAGTTTCCTTGCTCAAACTGGAAGAACCGCTTGAACTTTGCGACCTTCGAGTTCGATACCAACCACTACAATTTCGTGCTTGGCCGTGGAGGCATCGTGGTGGCAGCAGGTATCATCGTCAGCCGCAAGACATCGTCAAAGAAAAACAACGAGTTTGTTTGGTTCCGTAGCAATTGCCAACTGGTGCTCAACGAAGCAGGTTTTGGCGATGACCTTTGCAGTCTGGCCAAAGCTGTCGAGCTTAGCTACGTGACGGGTGATATCGACATGGAGTCAGAATTCTACCTCAACAACGCAGGTGGAGGCGGCACTGGTTCTACTGGCAGCGTCACTCCTGGAGGCGGCAGCGGCGGTGTAACACCCGGTCAGCCCAGCTACAACACCTCAGCCACTATCAATGGTGTCAACCAAAGCATTGCAGGCGGCAGCGTGAATGCCACGGCTCCCGTTACCTCTGTCGTTGTAGGCGGCAGCAACCTCAGCGACGTGGTCTTCACAGCGAAGGTCGACGGCACAGGCGATGTCATCAACCCCACCAGCCACGATGCCAACGGTGCGACATTCAGTGGATTGAACGTAGAGGCCGGCCACAGCCTTGTGGTTTACCGTGATGGAACCGTATGGTTCACCATCACTGCCTATCCTCCAAGTGGCGACGAACCGTTTGATGACGGTAACTAATGTGAGAAAGGAGGGCTTCGGCTCTCCTTTCTTTATTATATTTAGGCTCTTTTCTGGGGCTATATCTAATAATTTAGATTGAAATCTAATAATAAGTGTTAAAAATGAGGGGGGATGTGCATTTTTTATGTGTTTTTTCTTGCGTTATCTAAATGTTTAGATTACCTTTGCGGCGGAAATCTAAAAGTTTAAATAATTATGATGAAAGGGAATAATGAACGCACACTCACGAAGGCAGAGATGGAGATTATGAACATCATGTGGGACAAGGGTGAAGGGATGACCACTCATGAGATTATTGATGAGTATCCTGAACCCAAGCCTGCTTACTCCACGATTGCCACTTTCCTGAAGATACTGACTGTGAAGGAGTTTATCCGCTCAAAGAAGCAGGGTGAGGGTAGCAAGACCTTGGTGTTCTTCCCCAGAATCTCTCGTGAGGTGTATGCCAACCGTGTGATGAAGGATGTGAAAAACTCTATCTTTGCTGGCTCCATGAAGTCTATGCTGTCGTTCTTTGCACAGAATGAAGAGGTTTCGGAGGAGGATCTGGAGGAGATGATTGAGATGATAAAACAGACCCACCCCCTTGCCCCTCCCTCTATGGAGGGGAGTAGAATGTGAGAAGATGTAAATGGCTAAATGGTAAATGGTTAAATTGTCAAATAGTAAATAATATGGTGTTATTCATTCTCAAATCTGCTATTACACTGGCATTGCTCTACAGTTGTTTCTTCATACTGCTGAGCAAGGAGACCTTCCATCGCTTCAACCGTGTGATGTTGTTGGGCATCATGGTAGCTGCATTTGTTGTGCCTATGCTGCACATCACCACAGAGCACCCTACAATCATCAATGAGGAGGTGCAGCTGATGGAGAATATGACGGATAGAGGGATTGTTTTTATTTATGAAGATGAAGCTATGGAGCCTCAGCCTCAGTTCAATTGGGTGCAGGTGATAAAGTGGGTCTATCTAGCTGGTGTGGCTGTGATGCTGATCATCACCCTCATTCAGGTCTTCAACCTTGTGCGACTGATGCGTGGAGGTATTCATCAGAAAGATGAGCAGGGTAACACTATCATCCTCATCAATGGTGAGATACCACCATTCAGCATTTTCCATTTCATTGTGATGAGTGTGAAGGACTATGAATCAGGTCGCCAGTATATCCTCACTCATGAGCAGGAACACATAAGGCTGGGACACTCCTACGACCTGCTGCTGATGCAGGTGCTGAAGACCATTCAGTGGTTCAACCCCTTTGTGTGGTTCATCAGCCGTGACCTCAAGACCATCCATGAGTATGAGGCCGATCAGGCAGTAATCAATCAAGGCATCGATGCAAAGCAATATCAATTATTTCTCGTGAAGAAGGTAGTGGGGAATCGACTGCAGCCTTTCACCAACAATCTGAATCACGGCTCACTCAAAAAAAGAATCGCTATGATGTATCAAAAGAAATCAAACAGATGGCTCATGCTCAAAGCATTGTTTGCCATCCCTGTGATAGCACTCACTATCAGTGCTTTTGCAACCCCTGCAGCCATAAAACCAGTAGAAGAACTGGTGCAGACTATTGAAGAAGAGACCTCCCCCTCATTCGTCCTACAGGATGAGCGTGAGATCCTTGCTAATGAGGTTTCCAATGAGCCAAGTAACCTCCTTGCCCCAGAAACAGGAAAAGGTTCTGAAGATGTGCCAGACGTCAAACCTGGTCAGGTGTTGACTGGTCAGGTGACAGATGAGAAAGGTGAACCATTGCAGACGGCAAATGTGACAGAGCAAGACGAACAAGGCAGAATTTATGCCAATGCAGTCACAGACATCAATGGAAACTTCGCTATCAAGATTGTCAGTCCAGAACACAACATCAGAGTGTCGTATGTGGGATGTAAGACGTTCCTAACTAAGGTTTCCAACATGCCTAAGAAGGTAAAACTGCAACCAACTGATTTGATTCAAATTGTGGATGTAGATGCTCGTAAAAAACAAGTTGCTGGTGGTGAACCTCTCCTTGTGGTGGATGGAGTCATCATGCAAGGAGTAGCACATTTAGATGTTAATGAGCCAACCTCGATAGATGTCCTCATGCTGAAGGAATTCGGCATCAAGCAGTCAGACATTGAATCAGTCACAGTGCTGAAGGACGGAGCTGCTACAGCCATCTATGGTGAAAAAGGCAAGAATGGAGTCATTGAAATCAAAACCAGGGTAAAGCAAGACACCATTGTAGCTCGTGTTATGAACAATGAAAATGGATTGGCCATCAAATCTAATAATGACGATTTGCCTCTTGACAGTATGTTGAACAGACTGCCAGGTCTGGAAAAACAACCAGACGGTAGCTTTACTGTCAATGGCAAGAAGGTGAAGAGAGTGCTGGTGGATGGAGAAGAAGTGAATCTGGAAGATTTGGTAAAGTAAGTCACAGTTAGCAACAACGAAGAAGTGCTCCAATCGAAAGGTTGGGGCATTTTTTGTTACCCTTAAGGGAAAATTTTGTTACCCTTAAGGGCTGCAAATAATGTTTGTGTACAAATAATTTTGTTGTTTGTAAAATGTTTCGTACCTTTGCACTTATGAAGAGGTTTGAGAAATACTGGAGTCTTGTGATTGTGGGTTGTCTGGCACCTGTCTGCTTGATAGCTGCTTCGTACATTCTTCCCACGTTTGATGACTGGACTTCATTGATTTCTCCTTCGTTTGGACCTCTGTTTGCAAAGGAGACTCTGTTGTTCTATGGCTATCATTGGCGTCCCTTTGATGCTACCATAGGGCATATTGTGGGTATGAATCCCCAACTGCTTTTCCCACTGTTGAACCACATCTGTGTGGTGATGGGTCATGTGGCTTGCACACTGATGGTGTGGAAGTTGTGTGGCACCTTGAAGATAGGCAATCTGGCGAAGAACATAGCTACCCTTTTCTTCTTCCTGACTCCAGCTATGATGGCCACCACAATGGCTGTGGACGGATTGAACCAAACCTATGCCAACCTCTGGGGGTTGTTGTCTGCCTGGGTATATCTGAACAAGCGTGGTAGTTGGCTGACTTATGTCGTATGGTTGTTGCTGATAGCAATAGCTACCCTTTGCAAGGAAAATGGGATGCTGTGGGCATGGGTGGCACCTCTGCTGGCTTATGGTTTTCAGCCTGGGATGGCTCCCAAGCGTGTGATGAGAGACTTGCTGATAGGTAGCAGTCTGTTTGTGATCTATGCCCTTCTGGTGTTGTTATTACCCAGCAACATCATCATTGAGCCAGAATATATGCCAGGAGTAGTGAAGTCGCTGAAGAACATTGTGAAGTTTGTCTTTGCCAGTTGGGTAACAGTCGATTATGTGTGGTTGTTGCATCAGCCTCATCGTAACCTGCTGTTGGCTGGCATCACTTTCATCCTGAGTCTGCCTTTCTTGTATCAGCTCTTCATCAAGAACAGGCACAAACTGCTGTCACGTCCCTTGCTGATGATGCTGCTGTGTCAGGTCATTCTGGTGTCTCCCCATCTGGGTACAGTCTTCAGTATGATGCATGCCTATGCAGGTTTGGGTATGGCAGCCTTGATTGTAGGCTGGCTTTGCCATCAGCTGGACAAGAAGAAACAGGTGGTGTGGGCATTCGTACTGATGGTTGTGTCGTTCCTCATCATAGATGTTCACCTGTGGTATGAGTCTTATCAATCAGGATTGGTGGGTAGAGATTTAGCCCAACAGGCCATTGCGAAGACAGGAACACCCGTTAGGAAGGTGTTTTTGGTGAATGTAGAAGAAGAGTTTGAAAAGCTTTCCTCGTTCTGTGTAACTTCCTATGAGGCATTTGGTTGGGGACTTGCAGCACAATATGCTACCAACTATGAATGGCCAGAAGAGATAAAGGATAGTCTGGTGGCACACGATACCAATGAAGCCCAACTTGGCAGCATTGCCCAGGATGCACTGAAACAAGGCTATGACTGTGTATGGATAGTAAACAAAACAAATATTGAGGTAATAAGATGAAGACAGTTACCATATTGCTTCCTGCCTATAATGAGGCAGAATCGTTTGCAGAACTCAAGGAGTGCATGACAGAAGTGGCTCAGACTAACAGCAGTTATGAGTGGCAGTTTCTGATGGTGAATGACGGCAGCAGTGATGACACCTTGCAACGGATGCAGCAGCTCAATGCAGAGGACAGTCGCTATCACTATCTGGACCTCTCAAGGCATTATGGAAAGGAAATAGCCATCATGGCAGGTCTGGATTATGCTCAAAGCGATGCTGTCATCATCATGGATGCAGACATGCAACACCCCATTGAGTCTATCCCAGAGATGCTGAAATACTGGGAAGAGGGTTTTGATGATGTGTATGCACAACGTCAGGAGTCACATGAATCGTGGATGAAACAAACCACCTCGCATCTCTACTATCAGTTGCTGAAGCACTCTACAGATATCCCTATACAGATGAATACAGGTGATTTCCGTCTGTTGGACAGAAAATGTGTGGAAGCCTTGCGGCAGATGAAAGAAACAGACAGAAACACCAAGGGAATGTACAGTTGGATAGGATTCAGGAAGAAGGGTATCAACTATCGACAGAAACAACGTACCCATGGAAAGACCAAATGGCATTTCGGCTCTTTGTTCAATCTGGCACTGACTGGCATCACATCCTTCACCACAGCCCCCTTACGATTTGCTTCTGTGCTGGGATTTGTCATCTCCTTCTTCGCCTTCCTCTACCTCATCTATATTGTCTTCAAAACCATCTTTGTTGGTGAGCCTGTTCAAGGTTTCCCCACATTGATGACAACCATCTTGTTCCTGGGAGGCATCCAACTCATTTCGCTTGGCATCATAGGTGAATACATGAGTCATATATTCAATGAAACCAAGAAACGTCCAGGATACTTTGTCCGTGAATACAAGTGATGAAAATGAAAATAATGATTGCTAACCCTCAAAATAGGATGGCACACCGATAAAAAAATGTATTTTTTTACATTCGCTTTGGTTGCAATTTTGTCAGTTATCAATTATTTACTAACTTTGCACCTCAAAATAGTTCAAAACAAAAAGAAATGATGGAATATAACTTCGTAGACATTGAGAAGAAGTGGCAGCAACGATGGGTGGAACAAAAGACCTATCAGGTTGCTGAGGATAGTAGTAAGAAGAAATTTTATGTGCTGAACATGTTCCCCTACCCAAGTGGAGCCGGACTACATGTTGGGCACCCATTAGGATATATAGCAAGTGACATTTATGCCCGCTTCAAGCGTCTTCAGGGATTCAATGTACTGAACCCTATGGGCTATGATGCCTATGGACTGCCTGCTGAGCAATATGCCATACAGACAGGTCAGCATCCAGAGGTGACTACTTTCCAGAACATCAACCGCTATCGTGAGCAGCTGGACAAGATAGGTTTCTGCTTTGACTGGGATCGTGAGGTACGTACTTGTGACCCAGGTTACTACCACTGGACTCAATGGGCTTTCCAGAAGATGTTTAATAGCTTCTACTGCAATAAATGTCAATCGGCTCAACCCATAGACACACTCATCAAGCATTTTGAGGAGAAGGGAACAGAGGGCATTGATGTGGCTCGGAGTGAGGAACTGACCTTCACTGCTGAGGAGTGGAAGGCAATGGATGAGAAGCAGAAGAGTGATACCCTGATGAACTACAGGATTGCATTCCTTGCAGAGACAAATGTGAACTGGTGTCCTAAGTTGGGTACTGTGTTGGCAAATGATGAAGTGGTTGATGGTGTGAGTGTGAGAGGTGGATTCCCTGTAGAGCAGAAAAAGATGCGTCAGTGGTGTCTGCGTGTATCAGCTTATGCTCAGCGTCTGTTGGATGGTCTTGATACCATAGATTGGAGTGAGTCCATCAAGGAAACCCAGAGGAACTGGATAGGCAGAAGTGAGGGTGCAGAAGTGAAGATAAAGGTTGCAGACAGCGATGTAGAATTTACTATCTTCACCACTCGTGCAGATACCATGTTTGGTGTGACCTTCTTTGTATTGGCCCCTGAGAGTGAGTTGGTTGACCAAGTGACCACAGCAGATCAGCGCAAGGCTGTAGATGACTATATCAAGTATGTGAAGGGCAGAACAGAACGTGAACGTATGATTGACCATACAGTCACAGGTGTGTTCTCTGGTGCATACGGCATCAACCCTATCACAGGCGACAAGTGTCCAATCTATGTGGCAGAATATGTGTTGGCTGGTTATGGAACAGGTGCCATCATGGCTGTACCTGCTCATGATAGTCGTGACTATGCTTTTGCCAAGCATTTCAATCTGCCTATCATCCCACTGATTGAGGGTGCAGACATCAGTGAGGAGAGTTATGATGCCAAGGAAGGTATTGTGATGAACTCACCTATGGCTGGCAAGACTGCCTATAAGAACTTCAGTCTGAACGGACTGACAGTGAAGGAAGCTATTGCAGCTACCAAGAAGTTTGTGGAAGAGGAGAAGTTGGGGCGTGTGAAGGTGAACTATCGTTTGAGAGATGCCATTTTCAGCCGTCAGAGATATTGGGGTGAACCATTCCCTGTGTACTACAAGAACGGTATTCCTCAGATGATACCAGAGGATTGTCTGCCTATACAATTGCCAGAGGTGGATAAGTTCCTGCCTACAGAGACAGGTGAACCTCCATTGGGCAATGCTACCACTTGGGCTTGGGATGAGGCAAACAACAAGGTGGTTGATTGTTCTGCCATCGACAACCAAAGCATCTTCCCAATTGAACTCTATACAATGCCAGGATTTGCCGGTTCATCAGCCTACTACCTCCGCTATATGGATCCTCACAACGATAAGGCTCTCCTGTCAAAGCAAGCTGCTGAGTATTGGCAGAATGTAGATTTGTATGTGGGTGGTAGTGAGCATGCAACAGGTCACTTGATCTATAGCCGATTCTGGAACAAGTTCTTGTTTGACTTAGGCATCAGTGTGAAGGAGGAGCCATTCCAGAAACTGATCAACCAAGGTATGATTCAAGGAAGAAGCAACTTTGTCTATCGCATCAAGGATACAAATACCTTTGTCAGTCTGGACAAGAAAGACGGCTATGACGTGACTCCAATCCATGTGGATGTAAACATCGTATCAGCTGATGTACTGGATGTTGAGGCTTTCAAATCATGGCGTCCAGAATACAACGATGCAGAGTTCATCCTCAATGATGAAGGTAAATATATCTGTGGATGGGCAGTGGAGAAGATGTCAAAATCTATGTTCAATGTGGTGAACCCTGACATGATTGTTGAGAAGTTTGGTGCAGATACCTTACGTCTGTATGAGATGTTCCTTGGTCCTGTAGAACAGAGCAAGCCTTGGGACACCAACGGCATAGATGGCTGTCATCGTTTCCTGAGGAAATTCTGGAACTATATGACAGCAGAAACCAAGGAAACAGAACCAACAGCTCAGGAACTGAAGGCACTGCATACCCTTATCAAGAAGGTGACAGGTGATATTGAGCAATTCTCGTACAACACCAGCATTGCTGCATTCATGATTTGTCTGAACGAACTGACCAAGATAAAGAGTGAAAGTAAGGCTGTCAAAGAGACATTGGTGGTGCTGATTGCCCCATTCTGTCCACATCTTGCAGAAGAATTGTGGGAGATGTTAGGACATACAACCACTGTGTGTGATGCTCCTTGGCCAGCATTCAATGAAGAATACCTGAAGGAAGACAAGGCGAAAATGATGGTAGCCTTCAATGGTAAGGCTCGTTTCCCAATGGAATTCCCTGTGGGTACAGATCAGCAAACCATCATTGATGCAGCACTCGCAGAACCTCAGTCGCAGAAGTGGCTTGAAGGCTTTAGTGTGGTGAAGGTCATTGTGGTACCTAACAAGATGATCAACATAGTATTGAAACCAGCATAAATGAGAAATAAGGCACAAATAATCTGGGAAGAGATATCGGTGTATGTCTACATTTCCATCGGATTGATTATCTATGGTACAGGTGTCACGTTGTTTATGGTACCTTACCAGATCACGTCAGGAGGTGTGACGGGTATTTCATCACTGATATTCTATGCCACAGGTACCATTGAGGTACAGGTGTCATATCTGACTATCAATGCGTTTCTGCTCATTGCTGCAGTGAAGATATTGGGGTGGAAGTTCTGTGTGAAAACCATCTACGGTGTGTTGTTCCTCACCTTCTACATGTGGGCAATACAACGATTGGTGGAAGACCCTGTGACAGGTGCCCTCCCACGATTGGTAAAGGACCAGACCTTTATGGCAGTGGTGCTTGGAGCTGTGCTTGAAGGTATAGGACTGTCGATATGCTTCTCACATAATGGCAGTACAGGAGGTACAGATATCATAGCAGCAATCGTCAATAAGTACAAAGACATCTCCTTCGGACAGGGTATTATGTTGTGTGACTGCATCATCATCTCGTCCAGTTATTTTGTCTATGAGCACAAATATGGCCCAGACGAAGCTTGGCAGATGATCGTCTTTGGATTCACCACCTTCATCATAGCAGGAGTGACACTTGACTATGCTCTTAATAGAACCAAACAAGCGGTAGAGTTCAAGATATTTTCACGCAACTATGCTAAGATAGCTGATGCCATCTCAAATGCAGGATTTGGAGTGACAGTATTGGACGGTAACGGATGGTACACCCACTCAGAACGCAAGGTGCTGATATGTATTTGTAGCCGCAGATACTCACCCATCATCATGAGAGCCATCAAGATTGTTGACCCTTATGCCTTTGTGTCTGTAGCTAATGTGGCAAGTGTATATGGAGAAGGATTCAGTATTATGAAGACAAAACTGAAAGATCAGAAGCCAATACTTGTCTTTGCAACCAATAATGCCCATAAACTGGAGGAGGTAAGAACCATCATCGGCAATAAGTTTGAAATCCGAAGCCTTGAAGATATCAACTGCAAGGTTGACTTGCCAGAAACCTCTGATACCTTAGAGGGGAATGCATTGCAAAAAGCCCAGTATGTGAAAAAATACTATGGTTTTGATTGCTTTGCAGATGATACAGGGCTTGAATGTGCTGCTCTGGGCGGAGAACCTGGTGTGCTTACTGCAAGATATGCGGGAGGTGCAGGTCATGATGATGAGGCTAACATCAAGAAATTGTTGGAGAACCTTGAAGATAAAGAAGATCGCAGTGCTCAGTTCCGCACTTCTATTGCCTTAATCTATAAGGGACAGAATTATTCCTTTGAGGGAATAGTCAAGGGGACGATAGCCAAGGAGAAATGTGGTGAGGAAGGTTTTGGCTATGATCCTGTGTTCATGCCAGAAGGTTATGATCAGACATTTGCTCAGTTGGGTAGCGACATCAAAAACACAATCAGCCATCGTGCCAGAGCTGTCAGCCTGTTGTGTGACTTCTTGGTGCAGAGTGAACAGGAAAAGAAAAGAAAATTTGTAAATCGTAAAAAGTAAATGATATGGTGAGAACATCAAAGCTTTTAGCATTCTCAAGTCTGCTGAGTGTCATTTTGTTTGTATTTCCGACCATTGCCAAGGCAGCATATGGCGATTGGACCATCTATGCAGCATACCATCATGCAAGTAAGGTTGCTGTTCTTAATAACAAAGTATTTGTATTGAGTGACAATGGTTTGTATAGCTATGATCCAGAGGATACCAGCATAGAGACCTATGACAAGACGAATTCGCTAAGTGACAACCATATTTTTGATATGGTGCGTTGTGATGCCACCAAACTTATTGTTTTGCTGTACAGGAATGGCAACATAGACTTGTTGGATTCAAAGGGAAATGCATATAACATGCCGGAACTGAAAGCTAAACCTCTTCCTGATAAGACCATGAACAGCATGTATGTTAACAATGAATTTGTCTATGTGTCAACCAATTCAGGAATCGTTGTGTTGGATACCAAGCGTAAAGTCTTCACGCACTATTATGATTTTGGTGTAAGGGTGAATGATGTGGTTGTACATGATGATGCTATCATGGCTGTGACACCTAATGGTGTTTTTAAGGGAGAATTGTCCACAAATTTGCTGGATGCAAGTAACTGGAAAAAGATATCAGATTACAACTTCTCAAAGATAATGGTGTTCAATGACACATATTATGTCTGCACGATGGGAACATCACCCCAATTGAGAGTTGTTACAAACAAGAACAATTTTGGTTTTAAGTACACAACAGATGATGTCGTCAAGGATTACTGTATAGCAGATGATAAACTGTTTTACTTCGGTGATAAACATACACTTATCTTTGATAAGGATGGCAACTATAAGACAATAGACAACGAATTGAAAACAGTACATGCAGAATATGTCGGTAATAAGTTCTGGATGGCTTGTAATACCAATGGGTTGTTGCAATCGTCTTTCGATGGTGACCTCTTCAAGCAAACAGTTTCATCCATTATTCCTAACAGTCCATTCTATAACTACTTCTACAAGCTGAGATTAGTCAATAATCGCTTGCTTTCTGTGGGAGGATTCTTTGAGTTTTCAAGCAGTAGTCGTATAGCCTTTGCTACTCAGTTTGAGAATGGTGTTTGGACAACTTTTGATGAGAATAGTGCTTATGAAGGTGTGGGTGGAGATTTTTATTATCGAAATTACCACGATATCATCCAAGATCCAGATGATCCTAACCATCATTTTGTAGGTGCTAAAGCAGGATTGATAGAATATCGCAATTATAAGTTTGAAAAGCAATACACTCATAAGAATGCTGGGCTTACATCAATTATTCCTACAAGTTCACATGCGAACTATTATGTATGGATAAGCGGATTTAACTATGATAGCCAAAAGAATCTTTGGATGTTGAATAGTCAGGTTGATACCATCATCAAAGTGATGAAACCAAACGGAGAATGGTTTGGATATTATTGTCCGGAGATTGCAAACCATTCTATCATGGGTGATTTGATGTTTGACAGCCAGAGAGGTTGGATATGGGCCAACAGCCATTTTTCAAGTTCTGTAAATAATGGTGGACTCTTTGTGCTTGACACCAATGGAACTATCAACCAACGTTCTGACGACAGAAGCCGATTCATCTATATTTTCAATAATCAGGATGGTCAGTCATATCATATAGATAATCTACATTGCATCGTTGAGGATCTTAATGGCGCTATTTGGATAGGAACAGACTTAGGACCTTTTGTCACCTATGAGCCTTCTACCATCTTTAACCAAGATTTCTATTTCACCCAATGCAAAGTTCCACGCAATGATGGAACCAATTATGCTGACTATCTATTGGGAGAGGTAGAGGTGAGATGTATTGCCATTGATGGAGGCAATAGGAAGTGGATGGGTACAGCAGGTAACGGTTTATATTTGGTCAGTGCTGATGGAACAGAGATTTTGGAACATTTTACTGTCGATAACAGCCCATTGATTTCAAATGACATCTTCTCTATTGCAATTGATGGTAGTTCTGGAGAGGTGTTTATCGCAACAGAGAATGGTTTGGTTTCGTATATGAGCAATGCTGTTGACCCAGAGGAATCATTTGATAAGGACATTGTGAAAGCATATCCTAATCCTGTAAGACCAGATTATACTGGTAAAATCATCATTACAGGCCTGATGCAGAATTCAGTTGTTAAGATTGTCAATGCAGCAGGACGATTGGTGAAAGAAGGGACGTCAGTTGGAGGTGAGTTTACCTGGGATAGACTCACAAACGAGGGAAAACAAGCAGCTTCTGGTGTGTATTATGTTTTAGCAACAGATTCTGAAGGAGATAAGGGAGTTGCTACTAAGTTCCTAATTGTGAAATAGTTTAGGATAGGCTACGTTTGACAAGAAGATAGAGTTTGTCATTGGGGCGCACTTTTTCATTCACTTTGATGCTTATATGCTGCCCACGAGTTGCAGTTTGAACAGGGACGAGGTCAAATCTGATTTCGTCCACTGTTTGTATTAATGCGCCTGTTGTAACACCTGTAATCAATATCTTTTCACCCACATGTAAATCTTCATTCTCAATCAAGAATTCTGCTACACCGATATTTGAGAAGTACTTAATGCATTTGCCAACATATATTTTCTGTTCTGTTGCTTTGCTGCCATAGACTTCACACCATTCTCCAAGAAGTTGTCCTTGGTAGTATCCATCCCAAAAACCTCGATTGAATACAGTAGAAAGCGATTCGTCCCATTGGTCTTTTTTCTCTTCTGTAAACGTTCCGTTGATGACACTGTTAATAGCTTCATTATAAGCACTTACAACTGTCTGTACATATTCTGGACCACGTGCTCGTCCTTCAATTTTGAATACTCGTACACCGGCATTCATCATGATATCCATAAAGCGTATTGTCTTAAGATCTTTAGGTGACATGATGTATTTATTATCAATTTGGAGCAGAGTTCCTGTTTCTATATCTCGCACCTCATAACCACGACGACAGATTTGTACACATTCACCACGATTAGCACTACGTCCTGCATTTTGCAAACTGAGGTAGCATTTTCCACTGATTGCCATACAAAGAGCCCCATGACAAAACATCTCGATACGAATCAATTCTCCAGAAGGACCTGTTATATGTTGACTTTGGATTTGGTCGTAAATATCTTTAACCTGCCACATATTGAGTTCGCGTGCCAATACTACCACATCAGCAAATTGGGCATAGAATCGTAATGCTTCTATATTAGAAATGTTGAGTTGGGTGCTTAAGTGTACCTCCATACCTACTTGCCGGCAATACAACATGACAGCCACATCACTTGCAATAACAGCTGATATCTTTGCTTTAACGGCTGCATCAACAATTTCGTGCATTGTATCAATATCATCGCCATAAATAATAGTGTTGACGGTGAGATAGCTCTTCAATCCATGCTGATGACAGATTTCTGCTATTTCTCTTAAATCGTCTATTGTGAATGGATTGGCAGAATGAGAGCGCATGTTCAGCTTCCCAATGCCGAAATATACACTATCAGCGCCTGCATGAATGGCGGCAGCAAGATTTTCTCTACTACCTACAGGAGCCATTATTTCAAAATCATTACGTTTCACTTTCCTTTTATGATTTTTTTGATATCATTTAGTTTGTTGAGTGCTTCAAGTGGTGTCAGACTATTGACATCGATATTCAACAACTCATCGCGTACTTGACAAAGAACAGGGTCATCGAGTTGGAAGAAAGACAATTGGTGTGCACTGCCACCAGTAATAGTTTCTGTATGGGGACGTGATATACCATCTCCAGAGTTGTTTCTTTCTAATTCTTTCAGGACCTCTTCTGCCCTTCGTACAACACTTGGAATCATACCTGCTATTTTTGCAACATGAATACCAAATGAGTGCTCACTGCCTCCTTTTACAAGTTTACGAAGGAAGATAACTCTTCCGTCTGCCTCGCGTACTGAAACATTATAGTTTTTTACACGAGTAAATAGACGCTCCATTTCATTCAACTCATGATAATGGGTGGCAAAAAGAGTGCGGGCATGGCTGCGGGGGTTCTCATGAATATATTCCACAATTGCCCATGCTATCGAAATGCCATCATAAGTACTAGTTCCTCTTCCCAATTCGTCAAACAGTACAAGAGAATGAGGTGATAGGTTGTTTAGAATACTACTTGCTTCTGTCATCTCCACCATGAAAGTACTCTCACCTAAAGAGATGTTATCGCTTGCTCCTACACGCGTGAATATCTTATCGCAAATACCAATTCTTGCACTGTCGGCAGGGACGAAACTACCCATCTGAGCCATGATAGTAATGAGGGCAGTTTGGCGAAGCAAAGCAGACTTACCTGCCATATTGGGACCTGTGATAATGATAATTTGCTGATGTTCAGAATCAAGGTACAAGTCATTTGCAATGTATGGTTCACCTATAGGCATTTGTTGCTCAATCACAGGGTGACGTCCTTGTTTAATATCAATAATTAGGCTATCATCTACAACAGGGCAAACATATTTATTTTCTTTTGCACTGATAGCAAATGATAGTAGGCAATCAATTCGTGCAATCTCCGATGCATCCCTTTGCAGAGATGCTATGAAATCAGCAGCATCTGTAACCAGTTGTGTAAATAATCGTGTCTCTAGAGCTAGTATCTTTTCTTCTGCTCCGAGAATCTTTTCCTCGTATTCTTTCAGTTCTTGGGTAATGTATCTTTCTGCAGAAACCAGTGTTTGTTTACGAATCCACTCAGGAGGGACATGATCTTTGAACGTGTTACGTACTTCCATGTAATAGCCAAACACGTTATTGAAACCGATTTTTAAACTCTGGATACCTGTACGTTCTATTTCACGTTGCTGAATCTGTAACAAGTAGTCTTTGCCAGAATATGCTATTGATCGAAGCTCATCTAGTTCTGCATTGACACCATCAGCAATAACTCCACCTTTATTGATTAAAAATGGGGCATCGATTCGTATTTCTTTTTCTATCCGTTGACGAAGTACTTCACATGCATCAAGAGCCTGTCCTATCTGTCGAATACTGTCATTGTCTGCAGACAAGCAGAGCTCTTTGATGGGTCCAATAGCTTGTAGAGCCGTTTTCAGTTGTAAAAAGTCACGTGGTGAGATGCGTCCTACAGCAATTTTTCCCCCAATTCGTTCTATATCACCAATATTATGGAGTTGTTCGTCAATTGTGTCGCGGAAGTCTGTATGTCGGAAAAAGTACTCTACAACTTGCTGACGTTCCTTGATGAGTTGAATGTCTTTCAAAGGAAACAGAATCCATCGATGTAACAAACGTCCTCCCATTGGACTAATTGTGCGGTCAATGATATTTAATAATGAAACGCCACCTTCGTTAATGGCGTCCATTAATTCTAGACTCCGTATAGTAAATTTATCTAAACGCACATATTGGCCTTCGTCAATTTGTGAGATGGTACGAATATGCCCGATATTTGTATGCTGTGTTTGCTCCAAATAATAAAGAATAGTACCAGCTGCAACAATACCATTTTTGAGATGAGCTATTCCGAAACCCTTCATGTTTTTTACACCGAAATGATGTAAAACTTTCTTGGTTGCAGTATCTTCAGCATATACCCAGTCGGCAAGTAAATATTTGTTTAGCTTGGTGCCAAATGCGCCTTCAAACATATTTCGTTTGCTTTCCTCGCATAATACCTCCTTTGGTGCGAAGTTTGTCATCAGTTTGTCAATATAGTCCGTCACCCCTTCTGCAACTAAAAACTCACCAGTTGATATGTCCAAAAGGGCTATACCGCAATTTGACTTTCCAAAATGTATAGATGCAAGGAAGTTGTTTTCTTTGTTATTCAGTATGTTGTCGTTCAAAGAGACCCCAGGGGTGACGATTTCTGTCACACCTCGTTTTACCAATTTCTTAGTTAGTTTAGGGTCTTCCAATTGGTCACATATAGCTACTCGTTTTCCTGCACGAATCAGTTTAGGAAGATAAGCATCGAGTGCATGGTAAGGGAAGCCTGCCATAGCAGTATTTGTGGAGCGTTCGCTGCCTCCAGTTCCTCGTTTGGTGAGTGTAATACCGAGGATATCAGCTGCTATTGAAGCGTCTTCAGCATAGGTTTCATAGAAGTCTCCACAACGAAACAACAGCAAAGCATCAGGGTACTTTGCCTTGAAGTCGTAGAACTGCTTCATCATTGGTGTAATCTCTTCCTTTGCCATTATTATATCTTCTTTTTGGTTGTTTTTCCTAATTATTCGAAAGGGGCGAGTTTATATCTCGTCAGTTCCCACATCACAATCCCTGCTGTAGTACTCACGTTCAATGAGTGTTTTGTGCCAAATTGAGGTATTTCCAGACATCCATTACAGCAATCTACTACTTCTTGAGCTACGCCTTTCACTTCGTTTCCCAACACAACTGCGTATTTTTTGTTTTCTGCAGGAGTAAAGTCTTGTAATAATGTTGAACCTTCAACTTGTTCTATTGCTAAAACATCATAGCCTTGCTGTTGTAGTTTTTTTACAGCCTCGACAGCATTCTTGAAATATTCCCATTCTACTGCCTCTTCTGCACCTAAAGCTGTTTTGTGAATTTCAGGATGAGGTGGGCATGATGTAATCCCACAAAGGTAGATCGACTCGATGCGGAAAGCATCAGCAGTGCGGAACACACTGCCTACATTGTACATGCTGCGGACATTGTCAAGTACAACAACCAAAGGATTTTTCTTGCTTCTTTTGAACTCGTCAATGCTGATTCGGTTCATTTCCAGTACATTTAGCTTTCTCATCTATTCAATCAGCTTTTGTAATTCATTGTTCAAGTCTTTCAAGGAGTTACCCCTGCCTATGATTTTATGTTTCTTGTCTGCAACAATGTATGTTGGAATTGTTGTGATCCCCAGTTTCTTAACAGTTTCAGATTCCCAAGCCTTACCATCGCAGAGATGTTCACAATAAGTAGTGTCGTTCTTGATACAATCCTCCCATTTATAGATTTCTGCATCTAAAGAAATAGCAATGATTTGAAGGTTTTTATTGTCGGAATAATCTTCTGTCAGTACAGCGAACTCGTCAATAAAGTCATATTGATTAGACATCCATGTGGCCCAAAATACCAAAACAGTATAGTCTGCATTTGTCTTGCCTATATTGATGGTGTGCTTTGATTTTGCAGTCATCTCAATATTGGGAATAACTTTGCCGATTTGGCCATTCTCCATCTGTTTGATGCTGTTTTCCATTTTGAGCACAAATCTATTTTGTGGTTGAGCTTTCTTAAGGGTTTGTAGGTTTTTCTTTATTTGGGAAATTTGGGTTGTTTGTTCTTGAACAAATAGGCGATAAAACAGGTAGATAGCAACTGCTGATGTTGGATGTTCGTCAATGAATGTTTGAGCAATTTCGCGTTGTTGAACTATATTCATCCCACTTGTCTGTTCGCGAAATTGATTCATCAATTCATTTTCTTCGTTCCCATCTACTTGATAGTTTTTTAGGTCGTTAGCTGATGCTCGATAATGAATTATCTCTCCATTTTTAACGAAAACCACTTGCTCCAATGCGTTAGCAAAGATGATGGTGTAGGGGGTTAATTCTTCTGAGTTGCCTACATATGCGAACTCTCCATTGTTGATGTAAATGGTGTCGAATTTTGCATCTGCTCTGCTTTGATTATAGATGTATAGTTCCCCTGAAGGCATATCTTCGAATTTCCCTTCTATCTTGAACTGATGATCATTTGTGCCACATGACATCATCGTACAGATTAGTAATAATGTCATTACAGATGTGTATTTCTTGCTGAGTTGCCGTACAGGGTACCATACGGAAATCAGTCCAACAATCAGTACCGTGAAGAATACGATGACAATGTCTTGAACATGCACGCTTACAGGGTATGAGTCGATAATATAACTACCTGCAGACTGACCAAACTTGATGATGCCGTAATGTTGTTGTATCAGACAGAGTGCTATGCCAAAAGCGATGCCTATAATGGCTCCCAGCAATGAAATCATTCTGCCTTCAATCATGAAGATATTGGCAATTTGGTGTTCTGTGGCACCAAGGTTTCTTAGGGTCATTGCATCGTTCTTCTTGTCGATAATCAACATAGATATTGACCCAATGATGTTGAAACAGGCAATCATCAAGATGAACGTGAGGAAAATATAAGAGATGAGTTTTTCTATTTTCATGATTTTAAAAGTATCTTCTTGTTGTTCGTATCTGTCCATTACAACATAGCTATCACCAAGTTCTTTTGCTATTGTCTTTTTGATCTTATCTATGTCTGTTCCAGTTTTAAGTTTTAGTTCCAATGCTGATATCATTCCCTCTTTGTTGAACAGGTTACGTGCAAATCGAAGTGAGGTTAGCACATATTTAGAGTCGTATTTTTGTTGGCCCACACTGAATGCAACCTGAGGAGAATATAACTCGTCTTGGTTGAAACTGTCACTTGGATCGTTCATGTCAATATGTTCATCACCTACGGGAGCATATACCTGAATCGGAGATGGAAATCCTACATCGACACCAAGTGTGCTTAATAAATTGATTCCTAATATTCCATATTCTATGACATCTGCATGAAGTTCATATACACCATCTCCGAATTTGATGCGATCGAAGTTGATTAATTTCTCAAAGTTGTCGTCCACACCTTTGATGGTAGCCATTACCTGACGATTGTGTGTTGTTAGGAGGGCTTGATCTTCCAACACTTCAGAGCAAACAGTGATCTCCTTGTGTTGTTTCAACTTTTCAAGTTCTTTGCTATTGGCCCTCATGAATTTTCCTTCTGTTGCAACGATTTTCAATTCTGGATCAAAAGCTGTAAATAGATTTGCCACCATATCCTGAAAACCATTGAAAACCGAAAGAATGCACACCAATGCTGCTGTTGCAAAAGCTACACCACACACAGATATGCCACTAATGATATTGATGGCATGATGTGACTTCTTTGTCAGCAGGTATCGTTTGGCAATGTAGAAAGAGAACACAACGAGTTATTTATTATTATACTTTTGTTACTTTCAACCCTTTTTAAGGAGGTTATCGATATTTTCTATGTAGTCAAGAGAATCGTCAATGAAGAATTTCAGCTCAGGGATGATTCTTAATTGATGGCGCTCTAAACTACCCAATTCATAGCGTATTTGGCCAGATTGGGCATTGATGTTGTCCAATATTTCTTGTGCACGAGTAGAGGGGTATATGCTGAGGTATGCCTTTGCAACACTAAGGTCGGGGCTTACTCTCACTACACTTACTGAAACCAGCACACCTCGTGTTTTTCTGGTTTGTGCCTGAAAGATGTTGCTCAAGTCTTTTTGAATAAGGCGAGCGATCTTATTTTGTCTAGTACTTTCCACTTTTTATGTCAGTTATTATTGTTTACATCTAATGATTGTTAATCCATCTCTGATAGGCAATATTACCTTTTCCACTCTTGTATCTTTAGCAACAAGATCATTAAAATCCATAACCCCTTGTGTTTGTGCATCATTTACTGGTTGCTCTTCCAATACATGCCCGTCCCATAAGGTGTTGTCTGCAATGATGAATCCGCCTGTATTCATGTGGAGCATTACCATGTTGTAAAACCCAGAATACATCCGTTTGTTTCCATCGATGAATGCCAAATCAAACTTGATGTTCAATTGGGGTACAATCTCCATTGCATCGCCAATGTAGAATTTTATTTTATCAGCCCATGGTGAATTTTCTATCCAAGGACGGGTAAAATCCTCCAATTCATCGAAGATTTCAATCGTATGAACCATACTTCCTTCCGTCAATCCCTCAGCCATACATAAAGCAGAATAGCCGCTGTAAGTGCCAATCTCCAGTACTTGTTTTGGACGGATCATCTCAACTAGCATTTTCAATAGTCGACCTTGCACATGTCCACTTGCCATTCTACCATATAGTAACTGAGTTTGGGTGGCGCGATACAAACGATGTAGATAATCGCCTTCTGGGTCGATATGTTGCTCTATATATTCTTCAATTTCCATTCTGAAACTGATTTCTCACTTCTTTCTTCTTATCCAAGAAACGCTTCAATAGCCAATCGATACGAATCCAATCCGAATCCCATGATAGTACCCTTACATGCTGGACCTATCATTGACACATGACGGAAATCCTCACGTTGCATCACATTGGATATATGCACCTCTATCACAGGACATTTTACTGCTCTTATAGCATCTTGCAGAGCTATGCTGGTGTGGGTATATGCCCCAGCATTGAATACAATTCCATCGTAGCTAAAGCCGACCTCGTGAATCTTGTTAATGAGTTCACCTTCAACATTTGACTGATAATAAACAAGTTCTATCTGTGGAAATCGTTCCACCAACTCTTTGAAATACTCATCTATACTTTTCGAGCCATATATACCGGGTTCGCGTATGCCAATCAAATTGATATTTGGTCCGTTTAACACTAATATTTTCATGTTCCTGTTTGTTTTTGTTGTTCTTAACAGAAGTCATTAATTATGCAAAGTTACACCTTTTTATTTTATTTACCAAAAAATGTTCCATTTTTTTCTCTTTAGAGAGTAAGGATTGCTTCTGGTCCCATATTGAATAAGAGATCAATGATGCTGAGGTTGGGAATGAAGCCATGTTTGTGAGCAAATACTTGGTAGTAGTTGGTTTCTGATGTGTTACCGCGGTGAGATGTTTTTTCTCCCCATCGAGCTGATAAAATGGGAGATTTTAGACTTGATAGCCCTAATAACTCAACTATGAGGCTGTTGAGTTGGATGTTAAAGTCAACGAGTCGTTGTTGGTTGCCGAAATAGATGGGGTGGAAGTCGTCTTGATAATACTCGAAATAAGGGCTGTTGAAGTATGTAGAAGAGAGGGCATGCCAATGTTTGTGGCGCCAATCTCCATGTTCACTTATCATAACATCTCCTATTTTACAACTCTTCCCTTCGTATTTCTGAACTGGAATCGTAAGGGTAAGTGGACCGTTAGGTGAATCAATCCGGCATCTGTTATAGTCGGTATGCTTGTTGAATGGAGTAGTCTCATCTATAGCAGGCATACCGGCTTTCATCCATTGTTTCCATTCGCTGATGGTGGAAAGGTAACCTAAGATCATAGGCTTGCAAGCATTCGCTTGAGCACTAATTGTGCCGAAATTTCTCTGTTGGCAGCCTCTGGGATAACAATGCTGTTAGGTGATTCTATCACAGAGTCTGAAACAATCATGTTTCGTCGAACAGGCAGGCAATGCATAAAAAATGCGTTGTTGGTGACGGCCATGTGGCGATCGTCTACCATCCATGACATATCTTTGCAAATCACTTTGCCGTAGTCTTCTGGACGAGTTACACCCGGACAACTCCAGTTCTTGGCATATATGAAGTCAGCTCCCTCGAAAGCTTTCATTTGATCATATTCGACCTTTGCATCGCCCACAAACATTGGATCTAGCTCGTATCCTTCTGGATGAGTGATGACAAAGTCAACATCAGCAGCGTTCATCCATTGGGCAAACGAATTTGGAACTGCTTGTGGGAGTGCCTTTGGGTGTGGAGCCCAAGTCATGACTACCTTAGGACGAGTAGTTTGTTTGTATTCTTCGATTGTGATGAGGTCGGCAAAGCTTTGGAGAGGATGTACAGTTGCGCTTTCCATGAAGAACACAGGTTTTCCGCTGTAGCGGATAAACTGATTCAGTATTTTCTCCTCATAATCATCTTGACGATTTTGGAAGGTTGCGAAACTGCGCACACCTATTATGTCGCAGTAGCACCCCATGACTGGGATTGCCTCAAGTAGATGTTCGCTTTTATCGCCATCCATCACTACTCCGCGTTCTGTTTCTAGCTTCCAGGCTCCTTGATTCACATCGAGCACGATGACGTTCATACCCAGGTTCATTGCAGCCTTCTGGGTGCTGAGGCGTGTGCGTAGACTGTTATTGAAAAAGATGAGTAGACAAGTTTTATTCCTGCCTAAGTCGGAAAACTTATAGCGGTCTTCCTTAATCTCCATCGCTTCCTTTAGAGCTTGTTGGAGATTGCCTATGTCTGATACATTCTGAAATACTCGCATCGTACAGTGATTTAGTCGAATAATCTTGGCTGTTGTTTCTTTCCTATGTAGTTTTCAGCATACTCTTTCGAGATGGAGTTGTTGAGGCTTTGGCATACATGTGATGAAAAGTCGATGGAGCATTTAATTATTCTGTCCCACTGCTCTTCTGTCATGTTGTTCACGTTTTCTTTTGTAATCTTTTCTGTGATGAGCCCATACACAATACCTGCGTTGAAGTTATCTCCTGCTCCAATGGTGCTGACGGTTTTAATGGCTTTCACATTGTAGTCTTTAGTAATTTGCGGTGAAATGAGTCGTACTTTCTTGCTTCCGTCTGTACAGATCATGTTTTTGCAGTAGAAGTCTATTTCTTTCTGATAAACACGGTCGGGATCATTGTCACCGAACATGTTGGCGATATCCTCTGTCGAACCGCGTACGATGTCTGCAAACTCAAGGTTCTCTAAGATGTCTGGATAGAGTTTCATAGCTTCACCTTTGTGATTGTCGCGGAAATTGAAGTCGTAGTAGATAATGGCTTCTCGCTCCTTTGCATAGTTGAGGAACTCTAATACTTTGCTTCGCAATACGGGGTTGAGTACAAAATAGGAACCCATAATAACAATGTCGTTCCTCTCTATTCGTGGCCATATGACATCAAGACGTGCGTTGGGATAGTCCTTGTAGAATTCATACTCTGCATCGTTGTTGTCGTTCAACCAAGCTAGAGATATAGGTGTGCGTCCATCGAAATAGACGCATACATTCTCGTTGTTGACCCCATTGTCTTTGAGGAAATCTAATATAGTCCTACCCACTCGGTCGTTACCCGTTTCACTGATGAAGGTTACATTCAATCCCAGTCTTCCCAGCGAGATGACTGAGTTGAATACCGATCCTCCTGGAACGGCTGCAGTTGGTTGACCATGTTTGAATATGATGTCCATGATGGTTTCACCTATTCCTATGATTCTTCTGTTCATATTGTTTCTTTGTTTATGATTTCCACTACTTCTTCCAACGTATCTGCTTTGAGCAAATAGCTGTCGAGAGGTTTGTTCTGCACACCTGTTGCCTTCATGTCGTCGAGCATTTTAAACAGGCCATTCCAGAATCCGTTGATGTTCCAGAATATGACCTTTTTGGTGCTTAACCCTATTGAGGCCTCTCCAATCACGGTAAATGCTTCGTCGAGGGTGCCTACACTTCCTGGTAATGCTATCAGTATGTCGCTTACTTTGTTCAACCACATTTTGCGGTCGTGCAATCCTTCTGTAGGTATCCTGATGCCGATACAATCGCTGAGTAGCTCACGCTCAATAAGCACTTTTGGCACAACACCGATAATATTGATGCTGCCCGCTTTTCTCACTCCTTGTGCTACAGCTTCCATCAGTCCGCATTTGGCTCCTCCATATACTAGCGTCTTTCCCGATTCACCAATCCAGTGGCCTAGGCGCTCTGCTTCTTTGTAGTATATTGGGTCGAGCTTGTCTGATGATGAGCAGAATACTCCTATCTTCTCTATCATGTGCTTCACACTATTATATATTCAAATCCAATTCAACAGGGCAATGATCTGAACCATAGATTTCGGTATGAATCTTTGCGTCCTGTAGCTGTGCTTTCAGCCTTTCGGAACAAACGAAATAATCAATGCGCCACCCTGCGTTGTTCTCGCGTGCCTTAAAGCGATACGACCACCAGGAGTAGATGTTGGCTTGATTGGGATAGAAGTGTCGGAATGTATCGATGAATCCGCTGTTGAGGAGGTTGGTGAATTGTTCACGTTCCTCGTCTGTGAAACCTGCATTGTGGTGGTTCGATTGTGGATTCTTGATGTCAATCTCTTTGTGGGCCACATTCATGTCGCCACAGACGATGACGGGCTTCTTCTCATCTAGCTTCTTTAGATAGTTTTGGAAGTCGTGTTCCCACCTCATTCGGTAGTCGAGACGTTTCAGTCCGTCCTGTGAATTAGGGGTATAGACGGTTACCAGATAGAAGTCGGGCATCTCTAAGGTGATGACACGTCCCTCATGGTCGTGCTCTTCTATGCCGATACCATACGTTACGTTCTGTGGTGAATGCTTTGTGAAGACAGCTGTGCCTGAATACCCTTTCTTTTCGGCATAATTCCAATATGATTGGTAGCCAAGAAAGGCAAGGTCCAATTGTCCCTCTTGCATCTTCGTCTCTTGTAGACAGAAGAAATCGGCGTCCAGTTGTTCAAAACTATCGCAGAATCCTTTCTGATAACAAGCTCTAAGTCCGTTTACGTTCCAAGAAACTAACCTCATTGCTTACTCGTTTGTTGTTATTCCCTTCTCCTTTGGAAATGTGAGGGAGTGGGTCTTATTTCACATATTGTGCCCAGTTGGTCAAATGCATATCGCCCTCACGCAGGAAGGTATCGTGCATTGCGAATGCTGCACTCAACTTGTGGTGTGTCTGTCCTACTTCGGCTATCTTCAAGTAATCTCGCAACAGTTCTTTGTAGTCAGGATGTGCACAGTTCTCAATAATGGCGTGAGCACGTTCGATTGGTGATTTGCCACGAAGGTCGGCTACTCCCTGTTCTGTCACAATCACGTTTACATCGTGCTCTGTATGGTCGATGTGGCTGCAGAATGGAACGATTGATGAAATCATGCCGCCTTTTGCAACAGATGGGCAAGTGAAGATGGAGAGGAAGGCATTACGCTCGAAGTCGCCCGAACCTCCAATACCATTCATCATCTTTGTTCCACAAATCTGTGTTGAGTTCGCATGTCCATAAAGGTCAACCTCGATAGCTGTGTTAATGGCTATCAGACCAAGACGGCGAATTACCTCTGCATTGTTGGAGATTTCCGACTGGCGAAGCACCAGCTTATCCTTGAAGAAGTCGATATTGTCGTAGATGCTGAGCAGTTTGTCATTAGTGACTGTGAGTGAGCATGTTGATGCACACTTTACCTTTTCCTCAAACATCAGGTCGACAACAGCATTCTGCAATACTTCAGTATAGATTTGCATCTGTGGTACTTCAGGATTGCTTCCAAGTGCATAGAGAATTGCATTTGCTGTTGTGCCCACACCACTCTGGAATGGGAGGAACTCTGGTGGAATGATTCCACGCTTCACTTCACCCATAAGGAAGTGAGCTACGTTCTCACCAATCTTGTCTGTCACAGGGTCTTCGCCTTTGAAGCTACGGGCTTCGTCAGGAAGGTTGCACTCTACGACACCCACAATCTTCTTGGGGTCGATTTGCAGATACGGAGTACCGATGCGGTCGGTGACCTTCTCAATTGGAATTGGTTTGCGGCAAGGAGGATCGAGTGGTTCGTATACGTCGTGAATACCTTTTGATTTAGGTGAGTGGAAGGCGTTCAGTTCGAGAATCACACCCTTCTTTGCCAATCGAGCGATTGTTGGCGAAATACCTCCAGCAGCAGTAAGATACACCTTACCGTCATCTTCGATGGCACAAACCTCAATGATAGCCCAATCAACCTGACCTAGGAAGCCATAACGCAAATCCTGTGCCATCATGCCGAGATGGATGTCATTGTAGGCAAATTCACCTGCGTTCACATGTTTGCGGAAATCGGGATTTGTGGTGTAAGGAGCACGATAGCGAATCGCATGTTCATTAGCCAAAACGCCGTCAGTTGACTGACCTGTGCTTGCACCAGTGAAGATGCCTACCTGAAATTCCCGTCCTGCCTCATGTTCTGCATGAGCAATTTTTGCTAACTCTGCTGTCACAGCCTTTGCTGTGCCTGCTGGTGTGAAACCACTGAGACCGATGTTGTCTCCATGTTTGATGAGTGATGCTGCTTCTGCAGCAGTAAGTCTTGTAAAAGCCATAATGTATGTTTGTTTTTTAATCAGTAACTTCTGTCTGAAAGGATTAACTAATTTGCAAAGTTAAGAAATAATTCTTAAACACTATGTATCATCACTTGTTTTTCTGCTAATTCTGTAGTTTTTTCTCTCTAACAAGTGATTTTTTGATGAGTTACTATGAAAAACACTTTTCTTAACGATGACGATAATTCTATGAATTATTGTTTTATTTCAACTATGTTTTTTGGTCTTCTTCTACTTCTCTTTTTTGTTTTATCCTCCTTTCAACACGTGCAAACTCTAGGGGTCAAAATGTGTTTCCCCTAGGGGCTGCAAAATTTTCCCCTAGGGGCTGCAAATTTTTTCCTTAAGGGCTGCAATTATTTTCTCTTTTCGAAAAACTTGATTTGACCCTGATTTTGTCTTGATTCTTTTGTCCACTATGAGTGAATTATTCCTTATTCTGATAGATTAGTTTCCTTGCTTTTGTCCCATTGCAGTTTATGTCATTTTTTATGCGAATTATCAGTTCATTTTTTCGATGAAATGGGGATTTTTTGCGGATTTCGTGTAAAAAAGCATGTAAAAAAGGCGACTCAATAGAGCCGCCCTTATAGCTAATGCCATGATGTGTCTTTGTCGATTTTACTACGATATATCTTGGCAAGTTTCACATCCATTATGAGTGATGAATATGCAGGAATCTTACCGTTGGTGTAATCTTTGTCTCCCTGTCCTAAATAATAAGGTACGTAAACTATCCAACGATCGCCTTCGTGCATGTGTATGAGAGCTGTTGTAAACCATGTAAGGTTGCGGTTAACACAGAAAATGGTTGGTACATCTGTGTCTTCGTTGAGTTCGTTGGTGCTGTAGCTCTTGCCGAAGCAGTAACCCTGTGGGTGTTGCATGGTTGGAATCAAGCGTCCTGAATAGTGGATACGCACTGAGTCGGCATACATCGGATACGTAGTTCCTGTCCCTTTCTCCAGCTTCTTCACATAGATGAAGTAGTTGGTTTGCCCTATGTAGAGTGTGCTGTCATCACCAATATTGTATGCTTTGTAGATAGCCCAAGTGCCATCTGCGTTGGTAGCAGCTACTTGTGCAATGGAGTCGATGAATTGCTGGTTTCTCGCTCTCCAATTATCGTACTCACCCTCCTCGTCTTTCTCTGTACAAGAAAATAGGCAAAGGGCTAAAGGTAAAAGGCATATAATGCTCCACACCCCCAGAGCGGCATGTTTTGCAGATGATATGTTCATTATTACTCTCATTTGATTACGTCTAAGTTTCCACCAATACTCTCAACTTAGAGTCGAAGTAGGGGATATTTTATTTCAGTTTCTTCAGCAGGCTGGTGATTGACACCTTGTCTTCGATGATGCCAAGCAGTTCGCTGATGTTGACACGTTCCTGTTCCATTGTATCGCGGAAGCGGATGGTGACAGTATTGTCCTCGAGCGATTGATGGTCGACAGTCACACAGTATGGAGTTCCGATAGCATCCTGACGACGGTAGCGTTTTCCGATTGAGTCTTTCTCGTCGTATTGACAATTGAAGTGGAACTTGAGGTCGTCGATGATTTCGCGTGCCTTCTCGGGCAGACCATCTTTCTTGGTGAGAGGCATCACAGCAAGCTTTACTGGTGCTAGAGCTGCTGGGAGCTTCAGTACTACACGAGTTTCGCCGTTTTCGAGTTGCTCTTCCTGGTAGCTGTGACACATGACAGAGAGGAACATACGGTCTACTCCGATTGATGTTTCGATAACGTATGGAGTGTACGACTCGTTCAACTCTGGATCGAAATACTTGATTGACTTACCAGAGAACTTCTCGTGCTGCGAGAGGTCGAAGTTGGTGCGTGAGTGAATGCCTTCCACTTCTTTGAATCCAAATGGCATCTTGAATTCGATATCAGTTGCTGCATTTGCATAGTGAGCCAACTTTTCATGATCGTGGAATCGGTAGTTCTCTGCACCAAAGCCTAGATTCTGATGCCAAGCCATACGGGTTTTCTTCCAAGTTTGGAACCAGTCAAGTTCTGTGCCAGGCTTGATAAAGAACTGCATCTCCATCTGTTCGAACTCACGCATACGGAAGATAAACTGACGTGCTACAATCTCATTACGGAATGCCTTACCGATCTGTGCGATTCCGAACGGAATCTTCATACGACCAGTCTTTTGCACGTTCAGGTAGTTTACGAAAATACCCTGAGCAGTCTCTGGACGTAAGTATATGGTTGATGCTCCGTCAGCAGTGCTACCCATTTCTGTCTTGAACATGAGGTTGAACTGGCGTACTTCTGTCCAGTTGCGAGTACCGCTGATAGGGCATACGATTTGTTCGTCGAGGATAATCTGACGGAGTTCGTCGAGGTCCATTGCATTCATGGCCTTGCTATAACGTTCATGCAGAGCGTCGCGCTTTGCCTGATCTTCTGCAACTTTCGGGCTTGTTTCTCGATACTTTGCTTCGTCGAATGCATCGCCAAATCGTTTGCGTGCCTTTGCTACTTCCTTCTCAATCTTCTCTTCGTACTTGGCAATTTGCTCTTCGATGAGCACATCGGCACGATAGCGTTTCTTAGAGTCGCGATTGTCGATTAAGGGGTCGTTGAACGCATCGACGTGTCCTGATGCCTTCCAAATAGTAGGGTGCATGAAAATAGCAGAGTCGATACCTACAATGTTTTCGTGCATCAACACCATTGACTGCCACCAATATTGCTTGATGTTGTTCTTCATCTCAACACCATTCTGTCCATAATCATACACAGCTCCCAAACCATCATATATATCACTTGATGGGAACACAAATCCATACTCTTTACAATGAGATACTACTTTCTTGAATACATCTTCCTGTGCCATAAAGCATTCTTATTTTTCTATTTTTTTCGTTTCTATTTATAATTCGAGTGCAAAGATACAAATAATTTGCGATTTGACAATTTACAATTTACTATTTATTCTTAAATTGGCGATTTACGATTTATTTATGCCTATTTATTTGCTTTTGAGGTTGCGTTCGGCATCCATACGAAGGAATATAAACAGGAGGAGGGTGAATCCCCACAAAGAAGAACCTCCATAGCTGAAGAACGGTAAAGGAATACCGATTACCGGAGTAAGACCAAGTACCATTCCAACATTGACAAAGACGTGGAAGAGGAAGATACACACAACACTATATCCATAGACACGCCCCCAAGTATCAGGTTGGCGTTCTGCAAGTATGATAAGTCGCCATATCAGGAATAGGAAGAACAGCAATACGCCAGCTGATCCGACGAACCCTTCTTCCTCGCCTAAAGTGCAGAAAATGAAGTCGGTCTCTTGTTCTGGCACATATTTCAGCTTTGTCTGGGTACCCTTGAGGAATCCCTTACCCAATAAGCCTCCCGAACCAATAGCAATCTTTGCCTGATTCACGTTATATCCTGCTTTTTTCAAATCGTTATTCTTACCTAACAACACTTCAATACGTGTCTGCTGATGTTTAGGCAGCAGATGATGGCTAAACACATAATCGCAGGCATAGAAAATGCCTGTTGAAGCAATTGTGAATATAATGATGAGCAGATATTTGTAGGATTTCGTGAAAGCATACTGAACACCAAGATAGATGACCACTCCGAGGTTGACAAGGAGTTGTACTATACAAAAATTGAATGGGATGACGAAAGCTGAGAATAAGTAAGCCAGCACAATGGTTCCTAAGCCAAAGAGCAACAAGTTCTTTACTACCATATTATCTTTACAATAGCGCCAAACAAGGAATATGGTGCTAAGTAAGGAAAGCAACAACACCCACGCTTCACCTACCGTTACAGGCATGTTAGTTATCATTTCATCACTGAATTTCACACCTACTACCACATACACAATAAACATAAAGACTGCAAAGAGTACCGAACCCGTCATTCCTTCTCTATAGAGAACAAGGAAAAATGATAGATACACCAATGCAGTTCCTGTTTCTTTTTGGGCAATAATTAATAGCATCGGTACGATGAACAGCAATACTACTTTGTAGAAGTCCTTGAAGGTTGATAGGCTGAACCCGTATCGCTCCATATATTTCCCTACAGCTAAAGCGACAGCAAACTTCGCAAATTCAGCAGGTTGCAATTTTATAGGACCAATTGGTATCCACGAACGTGACCCTTTTGTGTCGGGTGCTATGAAAATGGTAATCAGTAATACCAACACCATCATGACATAGACAAATGTGCTTGTTTGATAGTAGAACCGTTTCTCAATTAATAATAAGGCTCCAGCCAACAACAACGATGTGAGAATCCAAACAAACTGCTTTCCAGAGTTGAGCTCAAAGCTGAATAAATCAGGCTTGTTATAGTCGTAGCAAGCACCACACACAGAAAACCAACCCCAGAATAGCAATACGACATAAAGCCCGATAGTAATCCAATCGAGCGACTTGAATATTCCCTTGTTATTTGACTCTTTATACAACATTAATTTACACTTCTACTGGCTATTCCTGCTGCTTTTGCCTGACTACCAGGTGATAGTTCACCACGTATATATTGTTCCATAATTAAGGAGCCAATCGGTACACCAAATGTGGCTCCAAATCCACCATTTTCTACATAAACAGCTACTGCAATTTGGGGATTGTTACGTGGAGCAAATCCCATAAATACAGAGTGGTCATGACCACGGTTCTGAGCCGTACCAGTCTTTCCGCATACATCATACCACGGATTTTGTGCACCTCGACAGGTTCCGATTCCACTCGTCACAGCTCCTCTCATACCACTCACCACCTCTTCGTAATAACGTGAGTTGGCCATTGTGTAGTGAGGGCGTTTCAAACTGTCGGCTATGGCACCTCCCTGAATCCCTTTCACAATGTGTGGTGTGATGTAATAACCACGATTGGCTATGGTGGCTCCTTGATTGGCTATCTGCAAAGGTGTGAGAGTAACCTCCCCCTGCCCAATAGAAATACTGATAACGGACAGGGCATTCCAACGTTTCAGATGCCTGTCGTAATAGTCTGCATTAGGAATCATACCACGGCTTTCGCCTGGCATATCGATACCCAATCGGTAGCCAAATCCCATCGATACCATATAGTCTTTCCATTTGGTCATAGCCGCCTGAATGGATGGATATTTACTACGATTACCAAACATGTAATACAGTCCCCAACAGAAGAAGCCGTTACATGAAGTAGAGAGTGCAGGTTTCACACTCAGCGGTGAAGGATGGGTGTGACATCCGACCTTCATATTCTTGAAGCGAAATCCTCGTGCACAAGGGTAGGATGTATAGTCAGATGTGATGATTCCTTCCTGCATAAAAGTCAATGCTTGGGAAGGTTTAAAGGTAGAACCAGGAGGATAGGTACCAGAGATGGCACGATTGAACATTGGATGATTAGGGTTCTTAAGCATCCTCATGATATTCTCTCCTCGTTGTTTACCCACCATATCAAACGTGCTATATGATGGTGAAGATACCATGCAAAGGACTTCACCTGTTGATGGTTCGATCGCTACAATACTACCTCGTTTTCCTTGCATCAGCCGCTCGCCCAAAGCTTGCAGATTGATGTCGATACTCAACATGATGTCTTTCCCTGGTATTGGTTTTTGATCGTCTTTTCCATCATTGAACTTACCTTGAATCTTTCCCCTCGCATCGCGAAGCAACACTTCAATACCTTTTTGACCTCGCAACACTTCCTCATAGGAGCGCTCCACCCCTTGTTTCCCAATGTAATCGCCAGGTTTATAATAGTCATTTTCAGCAATATCGTTGCCTGACACCTCTGCTACATATCCCAGTACATGAGCAGCGTAGGGATATTTGTATTGACGGGCATTTCTTTCTCTGACATAAAACCCCTTGAATCGAAACATTTTCTCCTGAAATACCAGAAAATCAGACGAAGAGATTTGTGGACGGAACAGTTGCTGAGAATAGGATGAAAAGCCGGGATTCTTCTTGACGTCAGTAATCCATGCCATCCGCTCTTCAAACTCCTGACGGGTGATATGAAGGGTTTTGCAAAAATCCAACGTGTCCAAATCACTTATCTCACGAGTAATCACCATCACATCATAGGCTGGTTCGTTGTATACCAACAGCTTTCCGTTTCGGTCGTATATGTTTCCACGAGAAGGAAATATAATCTTGTTATAGATAGCATTGTTGATTGCGATTTCTTCATAATCGTTGGGTACCAGCTGTAAGAAAGCCAGGCGGATGATATAAGTAAGCACTACCAAAAGTGCTATCCCCCCTATCACATATTGACGACGTTCAAATTCATAAGCTTTCATTTGCCAACTGCCCTTTCCTCAATGCGGTTGTGAACAATATATTCCACACATACAGATATCAGTGTTGCCAAAACAGATCCACCTATCATTGCACCAATCGTGAGTAGCAGATCCTTCAATGAGAACGCTTCGAGGAAATAAAACGAGAAATGAAGCAACCCCATGCATGACAGCGAATACCAAATATATCGTGCAAGCCCCATGTTCTGTATTGTAGGCTTGAACGACTCAACAATATCGCGTGGCATGAAGAACTTCAGGATGTAGGGTTTCATCATCGCAAGCAAGGTACAGCTGGCTGCAGCCATTCCCATCGTGTTAGAGAAGATGTCGTAAAGCATACCCATGCTGAATCCCCACCATAGTAATGACATTCTTGACACACCTGTCTCAAAACAGATAATCATATAGCCTATAATCAGGGGAGTCGCATAGCCAAATAGGTGCAGATGATTGAGTACCAACAACTGCACCACGAGTAGCAGCAACATCCTGCCTAATCGTATTCTTGTCTTATGTGTCATTTCTTATGCTTTCAACGATGCTTAGTCGAGATTCATCAGCGAATCAGCTACGAATTCCAATTTCTTCTTTTCTGCATGGTCGTAATTTGTAATCACACTTACATTGCGAATGGTGGTGAAGTCTACGGCCAAATGCACCTTGAGCGATTGCGACATACCATCAGACGATTGTCCAAAGCTTTCTACCTTACCCAAGGGGATACCCGAAGGGAAGATGTCGGAGTGTCCACTTGTTTCAACCACTTCGCCTTTTGAAGCCTTCACATGAAGAGGCAATCCCGTCATATAGGCATAATCTGGGTTACCGAATTCCCATTCGATGGTTCCGAACGACAGATGCTCTTTCAACTGGCAACTGATGCGCGACTTCATGTTGATGATGGGCATTACGATGGAATAGTGGTCGGATGTGAGATACACAATACCAACTACACCACTTGAACACACAACTCCCATCTCGGGTTTGATACCATCCTTTGAACCTTTGTCCAACGTCAGCAGATTTTGGCTATGATTCGTGGTAATGTTGATAACTTGTGCACCTACAAAATGGTATCTTGAACGCTTGAATCCATCAAACTGAAGTGTATCGATATGATGAGCTGCTAATTCACGCTTCATCTCATGTATTTCGGCACGCAATAGTTCGTTTTCTGCCTCCAGCCTCTTATTGGCATTCCCCAATCCTACGTATGATGTCACACCACCTATCGTAGAATAAACGCCTCCAACGATTGAGTTCGCAGAGGTAAAGAACACACTTCCCTGATAGTTGTTAAAACGGAACAACAAGGCAAGGCAGAATCCTTCCATTAGGAAGAATGCAAACCAGTATTTATATTTGACGACGAAATCAATAAGATTCTGCATGGAAACACACCTATCGCATCAATACCGATTCATACAGATGGATGTTCTTCAACGCTATACCCGTACCTTTAGCCACACTATGAAGAGGATCTTCTGCTATGTGGCAAGGAATGTGTATCTTGTCTGTGAGGCGCTTATCCAATCCTCGCAGCAAGGCTCCTCCACCTGTGAGATAAATACCATTCTTTACGATGTCGGCATAGATCTCTGGTGGTGTCTTTTCGAGCGCATTCAAAATAGCGGTCTCTATCTTCGCTACAGATTTGTCGATGCAATGGGCAATTTCCTGATAGCAGACCGAAATTTCCATAGGAAGGGCTGTAATACGGTTTGGACCGTGTACCACATATTCCTCTGGAGCATTTTCTGCAAGGTCAGTCAAAGCCGATCCGACATTTATCTTAATGCGTTCAGCCATACGTTCAGAAATCTTTACATTGTGCTGGCGACTCATGTATTCCTGAATATCATTGGTGAATTCATCGCCTGCAAAACGAATCGAGCTGTTCGACACGATACCACAAAGTGAAATTACTGCGATTTCAGTCGAACCACCACCTATATCAACCACCATGTGTCCTTCTGGTGCAGTTACATCGAGACCAATACCAATAGCGGCAGCCATTGGTTCGAACAGCAAATACACATCGCGTCCACCCGAATGTTCTGCACTGTCGCGAACAGCACGCAATTCCACTTCGGTTGACCCTGAAGGTACACCAATCACCATACGGAGTGAAGGCGAAGCCATGAATGTGCGACCATTATTGATCTTCTTGATAAGACCACGCATCATCTGCTCACAGGCGTTGAAGTCGGCAATCACACCATCCTTCAGTGGGCGGCATGTACGTAGACCTGGATGGGTCTTCTCAGCCCATAGTTTTGCGTCCTTACCCACCTTGACCATCTTGTTGGTCTTGTTGTCCAATACTACATAAGAGGGCTCGTCAACCACAATCTTGCCATTACTGATGATAATGGTGTTCGCTGTACCAAGGTCCATAGCGATGTCCTGTGTAAGTGAAAAAAGGCCTGAAAAAAATCCCATAACGTTATAATTTACGATTTAATTATTGACCATTGACCATTGATTATTGACCATTGACCATTGATTATTGACCATTGATTTTTAACTCTAAACTCTAATCTCTAAACTCTAAACTTTCCCTCGTCCTCCCCATTCTCTCCCCTTGGGGGGAGTGCGAAGGGGGAAAAATCCGTTCCTGTCCCCCCTCAGTCCCCCAAAGGGGGATGACAGGGGGAGTTAGAGGGGGTCTTTCTATCCCTTAAAGTACGCATCGATAGCAGTGTCGTAGTGCGAACTCGTTGCAAAGGCACGCTCTGCAAACCATTTGCGTTGCTCCTTTGTGGTTTCTGCACCTTGTGCTTTGATGATGTCGGTCAGTGGACCGTATTCAGCCTTGCTGGGGACAATCACCACATCGTTGAAGTTCTTAGCTGCAGCACGAATCAGTGAAATGCCGCCTATGTCAATCTTTTCGATGATAGCCGACTCGTCATTGGTGTTGGCCACAGTCTCCTCAAACGGATATAGGTCAACAACCACCAAGTCGATTTCTGGTATTTCATATTTTGCCATTTCCTGCTGGTCGCTTTCCAATTCGCGACGACCAAGGATTCCGCCAAACACCTTTGGATGTAACGTCTTGACACGTCCGCCCAATATGGAAGGATAAGTTGTCAAATCCTCTACCTTCTTGCATTCATAACCAAGGCTCTCGATGAAAGCCTGTGTACCACCTGTTGACAGGAACTTTACTCCGTTCTTGTTCAGTTCAGCCAGCAATTCCTCAAGTCCGTCTTTATGGAAGACCGAAATCAATGCGTTTTTAATTTTCTTTGTTGAAGCCATTATTGTCAATTGTAATCTATTTACCTATTTTGAATTGCAAAATTACAAAAATAAACTGAGAGTTGACGAATTATCTGCTATTTATTTCTCAAAAAGCTAAATATTCTTTATTTTTGCACTCAAAACCATCGAAAAATGAAACATTCATTATCAATCATTATTGCAATTGTGATTTTTTCTGTTGCTTTGCAGAGTCGTGCTCAATTCTTTGAATTCGGCTTTCCGAGAAGCGAACAACGACAAATGCAGCAACCGCCCGTCGAACCTGCCAAATATAAGGGTGGAAATCAAGGGTTGAATCGCTTTCTTGAGAAGGAGTTCAAACGTGTACCAGAAAAATCAAATGTGGAAGGTAACATCATTGTTGCCTGCATCATTAACGAAAAAGGGAAAGTGTCTGAGACACAAGTGGTCAGAAGTCTTGGGACGGAACTCGATAACGAAGCGCTTCGAGTGGTGAAGAAGCTGAAATTCAAGCCAGCCAAGCAAGGAAAGAAAGCGGTAAAAAGTCGCATCAATATATCCTTCCCCATTCGTAAGGGGAAAGTATCGTTCTCAACCCTCAAAACCGTAGATGTATAACGTATTTTTAACTTTCGAAACTACAACAGAGGCGCCTCCATCGAAGCGCCTCTTTTTTGTAGTAATTGTTTATTGGAGTTTGAAAGTGATTGGAATGGTGTATCTGACATTCACCTTCTGTCCTCTCTGTGTACCTGGCGTCCAATTAGGCATCGCTTCTACGACTCGCAGGGCTTCTGTGTTCATCTGGAGGGCAGCATCACCAATTTTCTGGATTCTCGCCTTCTCTGCTTCTGTCGCATTTTCCTTTGCTGAAGGAGCAGGAATGCCTTTAATGCATCTAGTTTGGGTAACCCTACCAGTCTTGTCGATTACGAATTGTACCAATACACGACCTTGAACACCCATCTCTGTGCCAAGAGGTGGATATTGGATGTTATCCCTCATGAAGGCCATCATGGCTTCCATACCTCCTGGGAATGCAGGCATATTCTCAACTACATTGAATACAGCAGTGTCGGGATCCTGATATACATCTGGGGTCATTTCTGCCTCTGCTGGCGCTATCAGTGTTGGTTGAGCATCTGACACAGTTTCTTCTTGAGAAGTCAAAACTGGTGCGATTTCATCGACTTTTGCCAGATTTTCTGCATTTTTACTCGCAATGTTTTGGTCGTTCAAAACATTTGCATTAACTTTGCTGTCGCTAACAACTACAGGAGTCGTTGCTGACTTCGTGGTGGCAAAAGCTCCAAGAGCGATGATTGCCACTGGGAGCAGATACAAGGCTTTTGTACGGCTCCAACGATTGGATTTCTTTTTCATCATCATAGTAATTCTTTTTTTAAGTAAACTGTGATTAAAGCCATTGGCAAAAGTGTAGGAACTGGTGCTGATGGCTTTTTCTATTAGTAGCATCTGATAGTTCTTCGATGTGACCCCATGACGCAATACTGCATCGTCGGCTTCAAATTCGTGTACTTCCTGAAGTGAGTGGTCGAGCATCCACACACATGGATTAAACCACATGAACACCTCGATTAGCGATACGAACAGCTTGTCCCACGAATGGCCTTTATGGCAATGTGCCTTCTCATGGAGCAACACAGATGGGTTTCCATTATAGTCTTCTTCCGAAAGGACAACTGAGTTCATCCAACTGAAAGGGCTGATTTTACCCAGATGGCAGTAGATAGTCACTCCGTCAGTCTTCTCTGTCCACACACACCCTGAAGGGATGAAGCGTGCGAGACGAATGAGCGAAACAAGTTTCCAAATCAATGTAACAGCCATTCCCAAGAAATATATAAGGAGTAGCAAGCGCACAAATAGCCCGCTCAACTCCTGACTGGCTCCTTCAGGACTGACCGCAGCTACTGGATTATCATATTGGCTCATATCGATTTGTGGCAATCCCACCTCGATGATGGCGTGTCCATCGCCCGAAAGAGTGCTGATGAAACTATTGTCGAAGATTGGCAGTTGGATGGCTGGCAAAATGAGCGATAACCCCAGAATGCACAGCAGTACGATACGATTCATCGAATAGAAAGTATCGCGACGCATCAGCAATACGTATGGAATGTATAACAGAGCCAGGCAGATTGCCGACTTGATGGCGTATATGAAGATTGCTGACATAAGCTGATTGGTTTTAATTGGTGATTGAAATGTTTGGTTAATAGACTTTTGGGCTTTCTGCACCGCTCTGCCCCATAGGGCGATTCAGTCAGAGGTAGCCTCTACTTTTGCTAACAGTTCTTCCAACTCCTCACGGTTGAGCTTCTCCTCTTTCAGGAAGAAGCTGAGGAACGAGGACACACTTCCGCCAAAGAAACTGTTCTTCACATCATGCATCACTCGTGAGGTATATTCCGTTTTCGAAATCAAGGGGAAATACAAGTGTTGCTTGCCCTGTCCCTTCTTAAAATCTACGAAACCTTTAGTTGACAGAATTTTCATAAAGGTCGAAATCGTTGTATAAGCCGGACGAGGTTCGGCATAGCGTTCTACAACTTCGTGAACATCACAAGCCTTTCCAATGCTCCAGAGCACTTCCATCACTTGTAGTTCTGCTCTCGTCAATGTTTGGTTTTTGTGGTTGGTCATCTGTTTCTGATTTTGAAGTTATGGGTTCTAATTGTTTACTTTTCTCGCTGCAAAGATATAACTAAAGTTTTAATTAACGAAACTTTTAGTAATATTTTTTTGTTTCACCCTCATTTTTAACATTTGTTATAGATAATACGTCATTTTTACCTGTTTTGGAGCAAAATAATAAATAAAAGGTGCAGGTTTTCACAGACCTGCACCTCTCTTTGCATTAATAATTCTATATTGTTATGTCGTCATGAGTAATTTCATGTTAACGAGCGAATGCCATTTGGCCGAATCTTGGAGCGCCCCAAGGGTTAGCGTGGAAGCGAAGACGCTGTGGGAATTGAGGAGCCTGAGCAGCTGGGCGGAGTTCCTTCTGTACACTTGCGATTGCGTTTGCGAGCGCCTTGCTGCTTACCTGAGTACCGTTGATCACTACTGTGTTGTCCTTTGCGTTCACGATGATGTCCATCAGTTCAGGAACTGAGAGTGCGTAGTTGCACTGATAGTAGTTACCGTCCTTATCCTTAGGCATTATGTTGATGTTTCCGTCTGAGAGTTCGCTTGTGAGCACACTCTCACCGTTCATATTGATGATGTCGAAATTGAAATCTACTGCTTTGTCGGCTTCCTCGATGATGCTGAGGATGCACTGGTTGCTTGTGCGGTCAAAACCTAAACCTACTTCCATGTTGGTAGTTACTGGTGCGTAGTACACTGTTGCGTTCTGAGCGTTAGCACTAACTGATGCGATAAGACTTGCGATTGCGATTACTAATGACTTCATAATTTGTTTCCTTTCTTAA
>Ga0247611_10000138_pt1 | contig 149748 bp, 121 predicted proteins | sample 177DNAGHGhighgp2_FD_192422 | JGI IMG/M metagenome (GOLD analysis project Ga0247611, IMG submission 192422) | Sheep rumen microbial communities from Palmerston North, Manawatu-Wanganui, New Zealand - 1770 DNA GHGhigh gp2 | ecosystem: Host-associated > Mammals > Digestive system > Stomach >...
TGTTGCCTTTGCCGTTGAGCATGCCCTTCATCTTGAGCGAGCCTGCGTTGGCTGGTCTGTCGAGCTCGATGACCGACACCTCCTGTTTGCCGTCGCTGTCTGTGCAGAAGAGGTTGACCAAAGGATAGGCGGGCAGCTCATCGCGGAAGTGAGGTGTCTGGTTTGTGACGCGCATAGTGTCTTCAAACACAGCCTCTGTGGCGGTGCCGTTCTTCACGACGAAGAAGCCCTGGTGCATGTTGATGTAGCGGTCGCCGTCCTGCGCTGCACCCTGCGAGAAGCTCACTCCTTCGTTGTCGACAAGATACTCGACGAAGCCGCCCTTGTCGGCATTATATATAAGGTATGACTTGTATCCTATCGATTCGGAGCTAGCCCATAGGTTCTTGTTGGCGTTGGCGAACTTATTGAAGTCGAGGTAGCTCTGATAGGGGTTTCCTATGAGGTTGTATCCGGTGAGATGCTCGCCTTCGGCTGTGACGGGTACGGTAACATGGCCGCTGTTGAGCACGCCCTTGGCCTGCATGAGGTTGTTGTCGTGGTCGGAGTTGTCGCCGAGAGCTATCATATAGCCCTTGCCTGGAGTGTAGGTCTCCTCGTTTTCGTAGACTATCTTGTCGTGAGGCTCGTCCTCGTGCCAGTGGTTGCCCGAGGCGCGTTTCAGGTTTATCCAGTGGTATTCCGGCTCGTAGAACGAATAGAGGTCAAATTGCTTGCCGGGCTCACTGATTGCCGTTGTGATACCATCGGGGAAATACACGGTTTCGTCACCCTGAATGAGGTTATAGTCCCAGTCTCCGTCGGTGCCGAAAGTCATAAGGCCTGTATTAAAAGCAGTGTAGGCCGACTGATGCGTACCATAGTTGACTCCTGTCTTGCCGCCTGCGATGGACGGTGAGAAGAAATGCCAGTCGCGGCTTTCTTCGGCAGTGCCATTGCTGTTGTCGAAGGTGACACCAACGGTAGCGTTGACCGTTGTTTCATCGCTTTGTGTGACAGCCGCGTTCTCGTCGATGTAGAAGTTTACGCTGGAAGGTATATTGGTTTCGATATTACCATTGCCGAACATATAAACGGCGGTCTCATCATCAACGAAAGGAATCAAAACATTCACATCAACGAAAACATTAACGCCTGTAAGCTGTTCATCAGACGTGTCAAATGCGCTTAAGACAGCGTTGGGGGCATCGGCATCGGTTCTCACTATGAGAGGATAACCCATGTTTATGTCCGTTGAAGGAGGTGTAATCCACTTGTAGCCTGGAGTCACATGCTCGTTAAGCACATCCGCAAAAGGTGTTCCGCCGATGGTGTTATTTGTTGAATAGCTGCCGTATGTCCTTGGAACTGCTTCAGAGAATGTAGAAGTTACATCGGTGAAGCCATCTCCTTCCAAGGCGTAGAAGTAACTGCTCTGGTTATTGCCGTTCACCTTCGCAACTTCTGTTAATGCAAGCGGGTGAACATATACATTGGAGACCTTGGTTCCATAGCCAACCACAGCACCATTGTTTGTTATGACAGTACCTGTAGGAGTGAATTCGTCATCATATTTAAGGTTCACACTCACAGGCATGGCGAAGCAGTTGGTTATGGAGTCGTTGCTATAGCCAGCCAAGCCGCCAAGATTTGTGATTGTCAGGTTTTCTGACAAGACGATGTGACCGTTTGCCGACGAAGCCTTAATGGCGTGGTTGCCCGATGTCGTCTCGGCATATCCCACAATGCCACCCACGCTGTTGAGGTCGGCGTGAGCACCCAGCACATGCAAGACATGGCAGAACTCCACATCGAGGTTTTTGCCGTAGCCAACAATAGCGCCAAGATAGCCGCCATCGCGCTCGCTACTCATCCATGTGTCGCCATGATACTCTCCCTCCTGACCATAAATTAGACTCAGGTTCTTGATGGTTGCGTTCTCGGCGTAACCGAACATACCGGCATACGTCATGACACCGTGTTGTTGCTCCACATAGTCTGTCTCGTTCGAGTTATAGTCGATATGGATGCCTGCAATGGGGTTTCCATTACCGTCGAATGTACCTTTGAAAGGTGTGGTCGTGTTGTATCCTATAGGCACCCAGACATGCTCAAGCATACTCATTATTGGAGCAGTCAGGCTGACGGTCTTTCCCTCCAAACTGTTTGCGGTGCAGCCGTTGTAGCCGTTCACCACGCTGATGAGCCAAGCGAGGTCTTCGGCACAAGTGATGTTGATGGTATTTGACGTGCCGTCCCATGTCCATGTGGCAGGGGCATGTGTCACGAAGTCAGTCCAGAGTTTTTCAGGTGTATAGCAATAATGTACATTGTCGATACCTACTCCATAATAAGCACCTGTTGCTCCCGACATCCTTAGCGTCAGGTAGCCGTCGTGAGCCATTATGGTCGCCAAGTCAGCCGATGTAGCCGCGTAATGGGATATTGTTGAGACCTTTTCCGGTGTGGCGAGAGCTACAAAGGTGCTGTAACCTGTATTGTCGGTCACGTAACCCAATTCAAACGTGCCTTGGGAGGCATTTTCATACACATAGTCGAACTCAAACGACCCAATGTTCTTGTGTGGGGCTACGACATACGAAGCCCTACTTGGGCTGCTTCCATCATCTCTATTGGTTATTAGTAGCAGATAGTTGTCACTAAAGAGATTACTGTAGTTCGAGACATGAGGGATGAAGAAATCAGGAGCTTCGCCGTAAGCCTTCCATCCGTCGGGCATATTCAAAGGATCGGCAGGATAAAGATTAGTAGCCGTAACGCCGCTGAAGTCTTCCGTCTCGCAATCCATGACAAGGGCTTCTGTTGTGAATGTCGCCGCTTCGCTCCATTCTGTCACTCCGTCGGTGCAGCTGCTGTTGATGCCTTGCACCTGCCACTCGTATGTGGTTTCGGGTGTGAGGCCGGCGATGGAAAGTGGGCTGGTGATGTTGTTTTGAGTTACCCATTCACCATCAGGAGTGATTGACAGACTGATATTATCTATGGCAACACCGCCACCCCAGCTGTCTGACACTTTGAATCCTATTTGATAATTGTCAGCCAATCCGGTTAGTGGGATGGACAAAGATGTCCACTCGTTGTGATAACTTGAAGTGGAAAACAGTTCATTCCATGTACCATTGTTAACGCGGTAATACACACCGAAAACGTCTATGTCTTCTGGATAGTTTGAACTATAATATGGATTAGCATAATAAAGATTTAAAGAAATATCTGACATCCCTGCAAGATTTACAGAAGGCATGATAAGATAGTATTCATTCCCATCTGTACCACTTTCTGATGTATATTTCACATTATATGCACCTTCGTATGTTGTTGAAAGTGTTCTCGCTGCTCCTTGTCCTACAGTCCACGCTCCATCAGGTGTCCAGTCACTAGGGATAGCACCTCCTTCAAACCCCTCTTCAATTGATTCGCCTTTCACACGATACCTCACATTATATCCTTCCTGCACGCCTTCCCAGTCAAGTGTTGCGGTTGTTGCCGCCTCGTTGGCCGAAAGGTTATAAGGAGCCTCGCACTCACTAAGTGTGGTGAAAGCAATCATGTTGCTCCACTGGCTTGTGCCGTCTTCACTACCACAATTAGCTTGGACTTCCACTTCATAAGCGGTTCCCGCATCAAGGCCAGTGATGGTGATGTTGCTTGTGGAAACAGGAGAGTTGGCAGGCGTTTGCCATGCGTTAGCGGGATAAATAGCAAAGTTGTCAACATTGAGATAGAACATGTTGGTGCAGTTGAAGTGACGGATAGCCACATAACCTGTTTGACCCGCATAGGCACTCAAGTCGACAGTGAATTCTTTATATGCATTCTCAGTCATTGTATACTCCCAAATCGTTGTGAAAGCACTCGTGCTGGTGTTGTTTGTTGTGGACACAGCGATACCAATGTGTTCTGCTAAATCATCATCATCTTGAGGACTGGCATAAAAGCGAATCATACCTCCGAGCTGTACCTGAGGGGTGATAAGATAATTGTCGGGAGTGAGGGCAGAGCCATCGTAGCTTTGAGAAGCCACCCAGTCATCACCTTCGTATGAATTAGGGGCGTATCCTGCCTGCAGCACCGAACCAAGTTCCCAATTGTTGCCATCACCATCGGCATCAATAGTCGTCCAACCAGTAAGGCCATCTTCAAAATCTTCAAAGAAAACAGGTTCAACTACCTTTCTGTAACGTACATTGAAACTTTCAGCCTCGTTGCCAGTCCAGCTTATTTCAGCCGAGCTGGTGGTTATGTTGTTTGCCGCCAGTGCAGTCGGTGCCGGGCAGGCAACATCGGTGGTGAAGTTTACTATGTTGCTCCAGCTACTCTCACCGTCTTCGCTGCCGCAGTCGGCTTTAACACGGGCGTAGTATGTTGTTTCAGGGGCAAGACCGGTGAGAGCCGCTGTCGGGTTGGTGCTTATGTTTACCGATGTGGCACCTGTGAAGTCGGAGGCCGTTCCATATTCAAGCACCCAGTCGCTTGCCTCGCCGTTCTCTGTCCAGCTGAGGTCGGCAGTGTGTGGCATGACATTGGAAGCAGCTAGTGATGTAGGTGCAGGGCAGGCAACATCAGTGGTGAAGGTAACGTCATCGGTCCACTGGCTTGTGCCTTCAATTCCACAATCTGCTTGGACTTTGACAAAATACAAAGTCTCAGGCATGAGGTTCCCAACAGTATAAGGAGAATCACTTGTAGTATGGTTTGTATAAACTATCGGGTATGTCGGCCCAGTAATGGTGACATCATCGATAAACCAATACCAGGAAGAACTTTCTGATTTGTGGCGGAAGGCAAAATATACGCCACTTGGAACAGATGCAAGGCTTAGATTTTCTACATGTTGGTATACGTTAGTTGAACCAGCGGTAAAGCTGCCAAGTGAAGAAAATGTAGTTGCATCAGTTGCGTTGGTCACATAACCATACTCGAAAGAGCCGCTAGATGAGCCTTCGGCTTTCGACCAAAAGTCGATAGTTAACAGGTTGGTTTCAACTCCGAAATTAGGCAGCACGACCAAGTTGTAGTCTGTAGTGCCACTGAATCTCAAAGCGTAGCTGCCTCCATGTATGTGAGTAGAACTTGGATTATAAGAAGCTGCAGATCCTGCCCCTATGTGACCCCATCCTGTTGGCATGGAATTATTCTCAAAATTTTCTTCCGCTATGATACCCGTGACAGGCGTGGCATTATAGTCGTATGTTCCAACTGACACAACATAGCTATCACTACTTCCTGCCCAACTTATATCGGCTGCGTGGCCAGTGATATTGCTGACTGCCAAGCCTGTCGGTACCGGGCAGGCGACATCGGTGGTGAAGTTCACTGTGTTGCTCCAGTCGCTCGTGCCGTCGGTGCTGCCACAGTTGGCGCGAAGCTTGACAGTATATGCAGTTTCTGCTGTAAGGTTAGTCAAGGTGTATGGGTTGGTGGTGATGTTAATAAGGTTGGTTTCGTCACCATTGAGGCAAATCTGCCATGCTGTTTCCAAATTACCATTAGTCCATGCAAGGTCGGCTGTATGGCCGGTGATGTTACTCACGGCAAGGCTGGTTGGCGGAATGCAAGAAGGTGCCATATCAACAATCACGTCGTCAACGCCAAGATAATAATTATTGCCTGAGCCTCCTTGATACTGTAACGCGATGCGGCTTCCAGCAGGGGCGTTAGCGAAATAGACTGGGTCTATGGTAGTCTTTGTTGTGGTTTGTGTGCAAGTGTAAACAGAGGTAAAACTATTGGCATCCGTCGGGTCTGTCATATAACCGATATACAGTGTACCATTGCTTGCAGACGTTCCTTCATTACGGTAGGTTAAAATCAGTTGAAGTTCTGAGATGTTTTCATCAAACTCAGGAAGGATGGCATAGAGCGGAGTTGCGCTGCTCGACTTGAGGAACAAGCAGTTACCGGAGACGGGATAACCGCTATTGGAAGAAATGAACACTTGCGGATAGTTGGAGGTGTTATCGCTGCGGTTCAAGAACTGCCAGCAATTGGGCAGTTGATCGTTGGGATAGCCAGTAGGGACCGTTGCGCTTGTTGAACCAGTGTAGGCATCAAAGTTTTCGTTCCAAGGTAAAACGCTGATAGCGCCGCAAGCCGTAGTGAAGCTTATCATCACAGCCTCGCTGTAGCCGTTGCCGCTCGCCGTACAGTTGGCACGAACCCAGAAGTCATATTGAGTGGATGGTTGTGCAGACTGCCCAGTACCAGCCAGTATATTGGCAGGCACATTGGCGTGTGTGTTGCTGGTAATCACGTAGGGTGATGTCCAGTCAGGCTCTCCTGCGCCATGCGCCACAGTCATATACTGCCACTGGGTGGCACCGTTGTCGTCCCATGCCAGTTTTGCGGAATTTACTGTTATGTCGGACACGGTGAGATTGGAAGGAGCCAAGCAACTCGGTATTTCCTTCACGGTGACATCGTCGACAAACCAATAATAACTAGTGGATCCAGCATTATGACGGAAAGCGATGTTGGTGTTGGCAGGAGCATTGTTGAAGTCAACCGTTTTCTTGACGTGTGTGTTACTGGTCCATTCGTTGTAAGCGTAATTTTGCACTTCAACGAAAGTGCTGGCATCGGTTATGTCGGTCATGTAACCCACTGAGAAGGTACCGCAGCTAGAATAAGTATAACCTTCTGGGCGAGTGTAGAATTCAACCCGAAGCGTATTGGTGGGAACATTGAATTGCGGCAATGCCACAAGGTTGGAAGTGGTACCTGCGAATCTCAAATAATAAGTACTATTGTATGCGTATGAAGAACTGCTTGCGCGTGTTACACCTGTAATAGGTGTCCAGCATGCAAACGGGGCTTCTTCTTCGAAGCCGTAGGTGTAAGGAATGTTGTAGGCACCGCACGGTGTAGTGAAAGAAGTACTTGCATATTTCCCTTCGTTGCAGGAGGCCTGCACACGGAATTGATAGCTTGTGGTTGCCGTGAGACCATTCAAAGTATAGGAGGGTGTACTCACCGTGCCAGGAACCTCAGTCCATTCGGTGGCATCGGCGGTCTTGTATTCCACCATCCATTCGGTTTCGTCGCCACCGGCTTCCCAAGTCAGCACTGCCGAGTTGGCGGTGACGTTGCTTGCCGCAAGGTTCTTGGGTTTAGGGCAAGTTGAGGGTGCACCAGCGGTATAAGTAAAGGTGGTCTTGGGGATGAAGTTCCTCTGTGTGGCTGTGACATTGTTAAGGCTGCTGGAATTTGAGCCAGAGATAGAAGCTCCATTCACGGTGGCACCCGAGAAATAGATGAATTTGTACCCCAAATCATTGGTGTTCTCAATGCCTATCAGCAGGTTGCCACCATTGTAGGTGTAAGGCGTGCTGAAGTCAATGGTGAGTGAACCAATGTCGGCTTTTGCTCCTGACAATACGTCAAGAGTGCCGCTGTAAACAATCGTTCCGTTTGCCTTTGGCTCGTAAGCCGAGATGGAAGTGTAGTCAACCTCCATCAGATAGACATCAACGGTACTTGCTGTAGTGTAAGGGATGTAGGATGAAGTTGTAATACTGTTCACATAGAACTTCATGCTGCTAATCGTCCCTCCACTCATTTCACTTAGGTCGGCAGCAGGCATAACGACCTGGCTTCTTGAGAAGTCGTCGAAATAGGCTATGTATGCTGGAACATATTGGCTGTTAGCCGTTCCATCGGCATACACAGTCAACTCCTGCTGTCCCCACACCGTCACCGGCGCAAAGAGTGCCAGCATCAGGAGAACGAACAATGGTCTCGCGTGTTTGAGTTGTAAAGATCTTTTTTTCATTTTTTCATTTATTTTATTATTCAACTATTTACGTTTCAATGTTTTAAACACTCTTCTCCCCTCTTGAGTTCCACCCTTTTTCATTATAGTCATGAACGAAAGAAAGAAAAAATATAAAATGCAAAATTAATATTTTAAGCAATGCAAACAACAATTTTTTAAAAAAAAGCATATATTAACACACGACATGTTAAGATAACTTATGAATCCGACTTTGGTGCTCCCGTGTCGGGGACTGCCACCACCACGCTTCGCTCGTGGCAGGCTTCTCCTGCATCGCTCGCAGTGGCGGAAATGGCGGCTGATGGGTCTTTCACGGTGAGACAAGGCAAGCCACAGCAAGAATGACAAAACACCTCTAAACGCGTCATTGCGAGACCAAAGGGCTGGCGGTGGGAAGGGGTCGTGGCAATCCATTGAGCGGGAACAGGACAAGACCGCGCCCTTCGTGTCGCTCTCGTCCCCCTCTCAGAGGGGGTGGCCGCAGGCCGGGGGAGTCATGAAGAAACAAAAAAAACATAAGAATAGGGAGAAGGGGTTTACAGGGACTGCCGCCACCACGCTTCGCTCGTGGCAGGCTTCTCCTGCATCGCTCGCAGTGCGGAATAAGCGTCAGACTGGACTTCATCGATGAGCCTTGTCAAGCCACAGCAGAAACGGCAATACGCCCCTAAACGCGTCATGCTGAACTTGATTCATCATCCACAACATGGGAACAGGACAGGATAGAGCCCTTCGTGTCGCCTTCGGTACACCCTGTTAAAAGATTATTGCACATTCGTGCAATGAGCTAAAGGTTGCCGCCACCACGCTTCGCTCGTGGCAGGCTTCTCCTAACGTCCCTCGCGGTGACGAAAAGGGCGGCAGTGCGGCCTTCCGCGGTGCTTTATTCGTGCGATTCGTGTTCAAAAAAAAAACTCACCTCCACGAGTAGTCCCGCAGAGGTGAATCCAAAAACAAAATCCATAAAAACTTATTTCTTCTTTCTCTTCGCCAAGGCGTAGGCACCTGCCATTCCGGCGAGGAGCAAGGCTCCGCTGCCTACCGGCGTGAAGTTGTACTGGTCGATGTCCATGCCTTGCACAGGAACGATGATCCACTCCTGGCCGTTGCCAGCCTTGGTGGCACGCGGCGAGATGTCGCTCTTCTGCTTCTGCAGGAAGACCTGCGCCGTCAGAGGGGCGGCAATCATGGTTGTGAGAATTGCTACCAATGCGATTGTCTTTATCTTTTTACGTATCATCTTATATAAGTTTTTTCTTTTTTTCTATTTGTAATCTCTTTGTAACCTCCGTCCCCATCTCAGAGGGGGTGCCATAGGCGGGGGAGTTTTTTTATTTTCTCTGACTCCCCCTACCCCCTCTGAGAGGGGGACAGGAAAGCCGTTTTAGTTCTTCTTATTATTTGCGTATGACAATCTTCTGAACTCTCACATCGTTTGCCTTGGTGAGGCGCAGCATGTACATTCCATCGGCTACAACAGGCAATGTTATGTGGCTTTGCTGACCACTCACATATTCTGTAGCCAGAACACGTCCGTTCAGGTCGATAAGGCTCAACTCGCCCTCGCCTGTCACCACCAGCTCGTTGCCGTTGATGAAGGCGAAGTTCTCGCCGACCTCTGTCGTCTCCTCCTCGATGCCGAGTGGCTTGAACACGAGGCGGAACCTTGCCTTCGAGTCTGAAACCTGTGCCTCGAAGCTATAGCTGTCGGAGGCAAGCATGTCGATGTCGTTGCCGGTGAGGTTGTCAACAAGGTGCAGGTAGCCGAAGTCGTCGTTGGCTGTGTTCCAGCTCATGGTGAACACGCCGTCCTCCACAGCCTCGAACCACACTGGCACGTAGTCGGGGGTGTGGTCGATGAAGACCGAGCCGAAGTCATCGCTGCCCCAGTGGAGGTACATCTGGCCCTTGCCGCTCAGCATGCCCTTCATCTTGAGTGAGCCGGCGTTGAGCGGGCGTTCCACCTCGATGACCGACACCTCGCGTTTGCCGTCGCTGTCGGTGCAGAAGAGGTTCACCAGAGGATAGTTGTGTGCGTTGCGGAACGAAGGCTGAGCCCCTGTATAATCTGACGGTATTTCCGTGACACGCATGTCGTTGTTGAACTTAACCTGTCCGTCGGTACCGTTCTTCTTCACCACGAAGAAGCCCTGGTGCATGTTGATGTATTGGCTCTTGGTTTGAGCTGCGCCTTGTGAGAAGCTCTGGTATCCATCGGTAAGATACTCCTCAAAACCGCCAGCATCAGCGTTATAAACAAGGTATGACATATAGCCTGTGTCGCTGGTGCTCGACCAAATATGATCACCGTTGACTTCGGCGAACTTGTTAAAGTCAAGATAGCTTTGGTAGGGGTTGCCCAAGAGGTTATAACCTTTAAGATGCTCACCTTCGGAAGTAAGGGTTGCCGAAACATCTCCATTGTTCAGCACGCCCTTGGCCTGCATGAAGTTATTGTCGGCTGTGGTGTTGTTGCCGAGAGCCACGAGGTAGCCCTTGCCTGGGGTGTAGGTCGTCTCGTTGGTGTAGCTTATCGGCTCCTCGCTGTCCTGATGCCAGTGGTTGGTTCGTTTGAGGTTTATCCAGTGATATTCAGGCTCGCAGTAGCTGTAGAGGTCAAACTGGTTGCCTGCTGTTATGCCATTGGGGAAATAGACAGCGGCATTGTTTTGCATAAGCGAATAGTGTTCGCCAAAGGTGAGGTCGTTTTCGCTTGTCGGGTAGCTTGTGGGTTGCGAATTGTAGACAAGACCCGTTTGAGCAGCGGCAAGCGGTGATGCGAACATGTGCCAGTCGCGGCTTTCTTCGCCATTGCCGGCGGAGTTGTCCAAGGTGATGCCGACAGTGGCGTTTATCTCGCCATCGCCACCTTGTGTCACGGCAACATTTTCATCGATGAAGAAGCCAGGAAATTCAGCGGGTATAATCACAGACTCATCTATTTCGCCACCTGTGTACATGAGAATGCCTATGCTTTCTTCATCATCTTTACTTCCGTCATCCTCATCGTCCATAGAAGTCAGTACCGTGTATAATTCTTTTAAACCTGCCACGTATTGTATTGATATATGTTCTTTAGGATTATCAACTGCGAGAAGAGTCATACAAGGTTTCGTGGTATTAAGTATCAATGGGTAACCCGCGTTAACGCTTGTGGTTGGAGGTGTTATCCATCTATATCCTTTCATATCCTCTTCTTCTTCCATGTTTTTGTTCATAATTTCGCTTAGAGGTGTCGCTTTTCCGTCTACATCAACAGTGTTGTTTTGGACACCGTATCGATTTTCTTTTGCAGACGTGAACTTTGTGGTGATTTCACAATCAGGTGTATCAGTTATACTGTATGTATTAGTATCTACAGAATACCAGTTGCTGGCTGTTGTTTCATTTCCGACAACCTTATCAAATCCCAATGTAGTATATGGATGCACATACACGTTAGTAACATTTGAGGGGTTACCGCTATAACCGACAATAGCGCCCTTGTTTGTAACCTCATCGGGGGTGTTACCGGTTGCATATCCATATTTCACAAGCACATCCACCGTCATCGAGAAGCTGTTCTTAACTTTATAATTGTTATCGATTGAGCCGACAATACCACCCATGTTGTTTATCTTGTCATTCCTTCCAAAAATTATATTGGCGTTAGCCCAACAAGCCTTGATGGAATGATTGCCTTCAGCATGTCCAACAAGACCGCCCACGCTTTCAATAGTGGTTTCGCTGCCAATAGGATCCACACTAAGTCCTTGTACCGCATAGCAACTTTCCATGTCAAGATTTTTTCCATAAGCCACAATCAGACCAATATAGCCACCATCAGCCTGGATCGACATCCAGTCGTTTTCGGTATGTTTGCATTCTCCGTCACCCAAGTGCACTATGGTATTTTTAATAGTAGCCCCCTCTGTATAGCCGAACAAGCCTGAATACTTCAACGTTTTACCAAGCTTGCCTTCAAGGTAAGCCACTTCACCAATTTTACTGTCGATGTGCACACCAGAGATGCCGTTGTAGTTGCCATCGAATGTACCTTTGAACGGAGTGTCCTCATCGAAACCTATCGGCACCCACATATGGTCGTACATTTCAAGGTCCATTAACACAGTATCAAGCTCAATAGTGACGGTATTACCGCTCATGTTGTGGGGATTATCGGTGCAATCGTTCAAGCCATTCACGTAGCTTATGAGGTAAGCGAGGCCTTTGGCACTCTTGATGGTGACATTGCCGGAGCCGTCAACCACAAAGTGATTCGTGCCAGGATTTTCTGTGACAACTTCCGTCCAAAGTTTTACGTCTTGCCCAAGGTCGAGAGTGGTCTTTGACTTGAGGTCGATATTGGAGGTAGCAGTGAAAGTGTATGGGTTGTCAGAACTGACAAATGTACCATTATCGTACCATCCGTCCCATTGATAAGGGCAACGGACTTCTGCGCTTACCGTTACCAGCGAAGACATACTTACCGTATCAGACACATTTTCGTATTCCGCCCCTTGCTTGTCGTTGACTCTGACAGAATAGACGCCATTGCCGGGTTCGGCTCTGACAATGACTTCCGACGATGGAGTAAGCACTGCCTTCGCCGTTAAGGTGAGATTGCCTGTCACCGTGAAAGTGTATGGGTTGTCGGTGCTGACCAGAACATCATTTTCATCATACCATCCGTCGAACACATAGTCCGGTGCCGCTTCAGCATGGAAAGTCACATCGTTGCAGACGGTCTCGGTTATTTGCGACACTTGATCATTATCATTTATCCAGACCTGTTTTATGTTCGGGCCAGCTTTGGCGATGAGAGAGGCCTCTTCTGTAGGTTGCTGACGGTATAGCTGGATGGGTTGTTGACCCGCAGTATGATACCTGAAACGGGTATTTCCTAAAGAAGAGTTATATTTCAAATACACACCTTCTGTGGCTTTTCCTTGAATTATGACATTACCATTATCAAAGGATATTGTGTTTAAGAAGTTTTCGCTATACACTTCAGCTGAATTTAATCCATTAGAATTAGCAGAACGTCCTATATAAAGACCACTAGCACTTTTGATTGAATACCCTCCAGTCACTTTTTCTATCGTGAACGAAGATGCATCAGTTGTAGTGGTAGATTCTATCACTCCAGCTTCTATTGTTACGGAAATGGTGTTGGAGGCAGCATCAATTGCAGAACTACTAAGGCTTCCGTCAAATGCAACACCACCTGTCTCATAAACAATCAGGTACTGTCCGCTCCAGTCATCAGGTGCCTCTGTGACTTTAACATAATTGCCGCCCAAACACATCGGGTCGATAATTTTGTATGTGGCTTCAGCAACATCACTATAGCAATCCCCACTCTTGCATACTGCTTTCAACGTGGTTGTTTCACTTATGGTAATAGTACCTGTATAAAGTGTTGATGCGTCGGTTGGTGTGCTGCCATCCGTTGTGTAATAAACAGACATTCCAGGAACAGACGTGATACTTACACTTTGACTGTCCACATACGTTCCTGCTTCAAGAGAAAACACAGGTGATGGAATTGCGTCTTTTTTGAAAAGCTGAATATTCTGCATCTGAGTGGAAGTATAGCAAGCAAAACGAGGAGATCCAGCATTAAACAATAATTTAAATTCCGTTTGAACATTTACTATCTCCACATACCCACCCATATTGTATGTTATATTCCAAAGGTTATAATTAGGCGTTGGGATTTCTGTGAAATCAAGTTTTCCAGTTGTACCAGCACTTTCTATAAAATACACCCCTTGTTTCATAACATAATGTGAGCCGTCCTTATAAATTTCAATTTTATAGGCATCAACATCATTTTCATCTATTGTGCCAGATGTCACTGTAACATCAATAAGGCCACCATATTCATGTTCTGGTTCCAAACCTGTAAGAACATATGCCGTCGTTCCGTCCACGTATGCAATCACATACTCTCCTGTCCAATCGGTCTGCGTAGCGGTCACAAGATTATACTCACCAGTGCCGCAGCCTGTTCCTATGCGGTATTGTCCTGATGTCACGGTCGAGACATTGTTTGTGCCGCAGTCGCTCAAGGCAATAGCCTTGATGGTGGTTGTTGAGCTAACAGTGATTGGCGTTGAATAAACCGAGGAAGCCGTTGTTGGTGTTGAACCATCGGTTGTATAATATATAGTTGTTCCACTTTCAGCAGAAATAGTCACAGTCTGCGCTTCAGAATATGTTCCAGCTGCAGGCGAGAATGTTGGAGCGGCAGGAATCGGGCAAATTGTGTAAGTTGCGGTTGTCACATCGCTGGCGCAAGTTCCGCTGTAAGCCACGGCTTTGACGGTCGTTGTGGTTGTGACGCTAATTGCCGAAGTATATTCGGTAGAAGCATTATCTGGTGTTGAGCCATCAGTGGTATAATATATTGTACCCGATGCGGCGGTTATCTCAACGGTTTGGTCGCCGTTGTAGGTGCCTTCCGCCAAGGAGAACTGAGGAGCGGCTGTAGAAATGTAATAGGTTGCTTCTGCAACATTTTCGCTTGCGCAATTGCCGCTGTATGCAACGGCTTTCACTATTGTGGTTGAGCTTATAGAGAAAGGTGAGCTATATTCGTTTGAAGAAACCGTTGGTGTTGTGCCATCAGTGGTGTAATAAATGGTGGCGTCTGTTGTTGAACATGAAAGCGTAATGGTGCGTGAGCTGCAGTCGCCAGAGGCTGAAATGATGGGGTCAGATGGAGTCTCGCAATCGTCGCACTCCCATGTTATTGTGACACTTGACAAATACATGGCACCATCATTAGAGCGCAAGCCAATGTACTCATAATCACCCGAAACAGTCAGTTCTGTGCTAGTACCGTAAACAATTGTGCCCAACAAGGTGCCTTGGTTACTGGTGTCATACAGGTCTGAGGCGGCGGCGTAAGCTGTGTTCTTACCATAAACATTAAGAGTCCTGCCGTTTGCTGTGTTCGAGTTCCATACAACAACAACTTTTTTTACTTTACCACCCGAAGTGGTTGATACAATACCGGAATTACTATTTTTAGACCTAAGCTGAATAGAGTTGTAATCTCCTGCTGAGTTGCCTGCATAAACAGCATCAGATGTGGCGGTTTTGTTTGACCAATTGGAATATGTGGTGCTACCGCTTGTGACACCAGTTAATTCTCTGTTCAAGACATCATCACCTCCTTTGCAAGCTCCCTCTTCAAGCCACTGGGCTGTGAAGGTAACGTCGGAAGTGACAGAATATGGTGCACCTTCTATGTAAATATTCGAACCATCGCTCCAACCGCCAAAAATATGGCCAGACCAAGAAGGAGCTGTGGATGGCAACGAGAATGAGACTCCTTCCGTAACGCTGACAGGCGATGTCGGGCATCCGCTTGTTCCGCCATTGCAGTTGTAGGTGACAGTGTAAGTATTAAGGGTTCTCCACTGGGCGGTGAAAGTTACATCAGAATTCACAGTATATGAGGCACCGGCGCCGTAGGTTGAAGTACCGTCATTCCAGCCATTGAAAACATAGTCAGTTCTCGTAGGTGCCGCAGGCAATGTCACAGAAGAACCTTCGTTAACAGTCACAGATGAAGGTGAAGGACATTCACTTGTGCCTCCATTGCAGTCGTATGTGACAGTATAGGTGGTAGAAGGACTACTTGATGTATATGATACCTGAATAGTTTTAATACGCAATTGAGTATTTGACGTATTAGCATTTTGTATTTCTAAGGAAGATGTTGCTGATATGCCAGAAATCGTATATGTGTTATTACTAACTGTTACAGCTGTAGCGGTGCCTCCATCAACAGAGTATTTCACACTTGGAAATGTTGATGTGGTCATAATAGCACCTGTTATGGTTATTCCACTAGCAGGTGTAATAGTGATAGAGCCTCCATTACCTGAACCAGCATAATACAGCCTAAGTTCACTGTTATTCGAATTATACGCGGGGGCAGTGTTACTACCATTCTTATTTGTAGTAAACGACAAAATACTAGACACGCTTCCAGACGTTGTCGTAAAATTTGTGTAAGTACCTGTTGTTCCCGAGGCGGTTCCCCATCCAATGGTGTAAGTACTCTGTCCCCATCCCGTCTCTGGCATCAAAAACACGGCCATCAGGGCGAGAATTGTTGTTAGAATTTTGAAATAATTTTTCATATAAGTCTTATTTAATTTTTTATTTACTTTTCTCCTTTGAGGGTGCAAAAATAGCAATTGTTTTTAACAAGCAAAAGAAAAATGTTGATTTGTTGCCAACAATTTATAAACAGACTTAATATATTGATTGTTAGATATTTATAAAAACAGGAAAACGCTATGAAGCAAAAAAAAGCGAACACGGAGGTGGTGGCATGGAAGGGGGCAATCGTGTCGCCTCTGGTGCACCCGGCAAGTGGGTTGCGGATAACCCCACCGCACTTCCCTACCCTTCGTTTCCACAATGACGGAGGATGGCGGCAGCTGAGTCTTCCACAGTGAGCATTGGCAAGTCACAGCAAGAACGACAAAAACGCCCCTTAACGTGTCATGCTGAACTTGTTTCAGCATCCACTTGCTGGGAACAGGACAAGACCGCGCCTTTCGTGTCGCCTTCGGTGCACCAAATTAAAAGACTGCCGCGCTCCTATCGTCGCTCGCAGTGACGGAAATGGCGGCTGATGGGTCTTTCACGGTGAGACAAGGCAAGCCACAGCAAGAACGACAAAACGCCTCTAAACGCGTCATTGCGAGACCGAAGGGCTGGCGGTGGGAAGGGGTCGTGGCAATCTTTTGAGCGGGAACAGGACAAGACAGAGCCCTTCGTGCCGCCTTTGGCACATCCGTATCAGGGACTGCCGCCACCACGCTTCGCTCGTGGCAGGCTTCTCCTAACGTCGCTCGCAGTGACGGAAAAGTGTCGGATGGGTCTTTCACGGTAGAGTCTTGGCAAGCCATAGCAAGAACGACAAAACGCCTCTAAACGCGTCATTGCGAGACCGAAGGGCTGGCGGTGGGAAGGGATCGTGGCAATCTTTTGAGCGGGAACAGGACAAGACAGAGTCCTTCGTGTCGCCTTTGGCACATCCGTATCAGGGACTGCCGCGCTCCTGCGTCGCTCGCAGTGACGGAAAGGGCGGCAGTGCGGCCTTCCACGGCTAGACCTAGCAGACAATAGTTGCTTTCAGCGGTAAAAAAAAGAGGAACCTCGCTGGCTCCTCTTTCTCGTTACCGGTTTTGTCAGTTCTCTGTATCAGAGTTGTATGTCGTCGCCCGATGCGTTAAGGTAGTTGCTCTGAAGCAAATGGAAACTCGCAACGGGGCGGACTTTGAAGTAGCGTTTGTATTTCCACATCCAGCGCATCCTTATCGAGAGAAAGCCCTTGGTGAGGTACGCATAGATGAACGGGTGCACCTGAAGCGTGATGTTCTTCTCGTTCTGGTCGAGCATGAGATATTTGAGGTTGCTCTCGATGTCGTCGATATAGAGCATCGAAGGCCTGATTTTGCCCTCGCCGTTACAGACGGGGCATTTCTCCTGCACCTGCACCTCCGTGGCTGGACGCACACGCTGACGTGTAATCTGTATCAACCCGAACTTGTTGACAGGCAGTATGTTGTGTTTGGCCCTGTCGCGCGACATCTCTTCCACGAGGCAGTCGTAGAGTTCCTTGCGGTGCTTGACCTCACGCATGTCGATGAAGTCGATGATGATGATGCCGCCCATGTCGCGCAGACGCAGCTGTCGTGCTATCTCCTTTGCCGAGGCAAGGTTCACCAGAAGGGCGTTTTCCTCCTGCGAGTTCTCCTTGCTCACGCGGTGACCGCTGTTCACGTCGATGACGTGCATGGCTTCGGTGTGCTCAATGATGAGATATATGCCGTTCTTTATCGTCACCACCTTGCCGAAGAGCCCTCTTATCTGACGCGCCACGTTGAACTTCTCAAAGATGGGCTCGTCGTCCTGATAGAGCTTCACCATGTCTTTCTTCTGCGGCGAGATGGTGTTGGCATAGTCCTTTATCTCGTCGTATAGCTCTCTGTTGTCGACGTAGATGTTGTTGAACGACTCGTTGAGCAGGTCGCGCAGTATCACCGAGGTGCGGTCCATCTCGCTCACCATCTTGCCCGCCGACTGCGGCTGTCGCATGGTGCTGATGCAGCGTTCCCATTTGCTCACGAGCGACTTGAGGTCGGCATCAAGGTCAACGACCTTCTTGCCTTCTGCCATGGTGCGCACTATCACGCCGTAGTTTCTGGGGCGGATGCTCTGTATGAGTCTGCGGAGGCGGCTGCGTTCTTCGTTGCTGCGTATCTTCTGCGACACCGACACATGGTTCGAGAAAGGAACGAGGACAATGTAGCGTCCTGCAAACGAAATCTCCGCCGACACGCGCGGTCCTTTGGTCGAGATAGGCTCTTTGGCCACCTGTACAGGGATCAGCTCACCGACGCTGAGAATGTCGGAAATGACACCTTTCTTGTCAACATCCGGCTCGCAGTGGAAGTTCTCCATCGAGGCGTTCCTGTCGGTCTCGACATACTTCTTGAATTTGAGCAGCGACTTGATCTGCGAACCAAGGTCGAGAAAATGCAGGAAGCCTTCCTTTCCGGAGCCCATGTCGACAAACGCTGCGTTGAGGCCTGGGAGAATCTTCTTGATGCGGCCCAGGTAGACGTCGCCGACTGCGAACTGGTTGTTGGGTTTTTCTTTGTGAAGCTCGGCAAGGACGCCGTCTTCAAGCAATGCTATGTTAACCTCCGAAGTTTGCGAACTCACGACAAGATCCCTGACAACCGGTGTTTTCTGTTCGTCTGGATTTTTTGATTCGGTCATACTTTAATACTTTGGAAGTGAACAATATGAGTATGTAGATTCATAAAACAATAACACAACATTGCGTTAATGTTGTGTTATCGCATTACAATAATCTCTCCTTAAAGAAGGTTATTTCTTCTTGTGTCTGTCCTTTCTGAGGCGTTTTTTGCGCTTGTGGGTGGACATCTTGTGTCTCTTGTGTTTCTTACCGTTTGGCATAATATTGAGATTTTATGTGGTTACTATATTTATCTAACATCTTCCATGAAAGTCTTGGCAGGCTTGAATGCAGGGATGTTGTGCTCGGGGATGGTGATGGTAACATTCTTGGAGATGTTACGTCCAGTCTTCTGAGCTCTCTTCTTGATGATGAAACTGCCAAAGCCTCTGAGATAGACGTTGTCACCATTCTTCATTGTTGATTTCACTGCCTCCATGAAGGCTTCGATAACGTTCTGGACGGCGTTCTTCTCGACACCTGTCTTGCTAGCAACTACTGCTACTATTTCTGCTTTTGTCATTTTGATAAATTTTTATTTTGTTACTACTTTCTTTTCTTCAAAATTTCCTGCAAAGGTAAGAACATTTTTCATACGAAATAACATTTTTCGCATTTTTTTCTTATAAAAGTCTATAAATAAACATCTTGAAACAAAAAAGTAGTAGTAAATATATACATATAAATAAGGTGTAAACTAGTTTCGGAAATACTGTTTATTTTTCTTGACACACAACCCCACAACGTATTAAACCGGAAAAAAAACACGCCCCTTCCGTCTTCTGATCTGTTTATTTGTTGATTTATTGCTTACGCAATGAGCTAAAGGTTGTTGATTTGTCTAGTTGTTAAGATGAAGTTGTTTTTCTGACGCGGGACTGCGAGATACAAGTATCGTTTTTAACTTCTTCTTTAACTTCTATCGTTACTTCAGTTTTTAACTTCCATTCTGTATTCTGACTTCTCTTATGAATATTTTTCATCAAAATATCCCTTGATATGAATAAAAGTCTTACCTTTGAGGTCTCTAAAAAAGAGGAACAAGACATATTTGAACCGTATAAACATTTAATATTAAGCACATTATGGCAAGTTTAAACAAAGTAATCCTTATTGGAAGATTAGGAAAAGACCCCGAAGTTATCGATTTTGACAATGGAAACCGCAAAGTCACCGTCACCATGGCGACCACCGAGCGCTACCGCGACCGCAACAGCGAAAACGCCGAATGGCGCGAGCAGACCGAATGGCACAATATAGTGGTACACGGCAACTTAGCCAACGACATAGCAGAGAAACGCCGCAACTATTCAAAAGGCGACATGATGTATATCGAAGGCAAGCTTCACACACGTCAGTTTGTCAGCAAGGACGGCCAGAACCGCCGCGTCACCGAGATAGTGGCCGACAAGATGATGCTCCTCACCAACCCGCAAAAGATGCAACGCCCGATGACTGCCGCCACCGAGTCAGACACCAGCACAGCTGCCGACAACATGAGCGACTTCTCAGACATCAATCTTGACGAGGTTCCCGACTTCGACAAGCTGGGCAACCCAGACCTCCCGTTCTAAAACAAGATTTTTTCACGACATTTTTCTGCGGAGCGACACTCTCGCTCCGCAGAAAACATAAACAAATCACTACAACACAAAAAGACAAAAATAAAGTGGAAAACCCAGACCCTGACCCTTACTCTTGCCTGCTCAGCATCACCAACACAGGCTTGGCAGTCATAATCGCGGCATCCCTGCTCGCCGTGGCCGCCATCGTTTACCTCGCTTACATCAAGAGGAAACACGGAAAAATCCTATTATTCAACAAACCTACAGCACTGAAAGGCTCAGCAACGATAACCGACTTCTGCCGGCGCTTCGGCATTTCCGAGAGCTACTTCGAACCCATGCAAGGTGACGCCACCACCATCTCAGGCCTGCTGACAGAGATGGAAGGACACCTGCCCGAGAAAGGCTCACGCTTCGAATTCGACGACTTCGTGTTCGAGATAACCGACGCCGACGAAAACGAGGTGAAAATAGTGAAGGTACACCGCAAAACGAAAGAAGAACAATGAAGAGAGTGATCACGTTCCTTTTATTGGCCGCCGTGATGTGCGCATGCAGCGACGAAGAGCGCTATGTGCCAAAGCCGAAAGGCTATTTTCGCATCGACCTGCCCGAGAAGACGTATACCACACTCGACACCATTGAACGCTACAAATTCGAGTGCCCATCCTATGTCACCATCACCAACGACCCCCACTCACCAAATGAGAAAAACTGGATAACGATAGAGTTCAACGACTTCAAAGGCTCGCTACACCTCACACACAAGGACGTGGACAACAACCTCGGCGAATATCTCGAGGATGTGCACACCATGCTCAGCAAGCACCTGCAAAAGGCAAACGGCATACGCGACAGCATCATTGCCAACCCCGAACGCTGCACCTACGGCATGATGATAGAGATTGACGGCAGTGACGTGGCAACACCTTTACAGTTCTACCTCACCGACAGCACAAAAAACTTCGTCAGGGGCTCGCTCTACTTCAACTTCATACCCAACAACGACTCAATGAGGCCGGTCATAAACTACATACGCGAGGACATTCAGCATATAGTTAACACTTTTGAATGGAAATAAATTTTCCGTTGATGCATTAATTCACCAGCACACAAGCCAGTTGTTCCTCACTTATTGAATCCGTCGAGAAAAACGTTTTTCACTACGCAATACGCAGGTACTTCTGTATTCAAAAAACTTACCTTTACCCTGCCCCGTAGGGGCTTTCTTTTAATAACACCTCCGTAAAAAAAACAACCCTAACTCACTACTCCGTAGGAGTTTTCTTTAACGGCGGCTTCTCGTTGACGTGGAACATGAAACACGAGAGCTTCTGAACTCAAAAAAAACGCCTTCACCCTGCCCCGTAGGGGCTTTCTTTTAATAACACCTCCGTAAAAAAAACAACCCTAACTCACTACTCCGTAGGAGTTTTCTTTAACGGCGGCTTCTCGTTGACGTGGAACCCTGAAACACGAGAGCTTCTGAACTCAAAAAAAACGCCTTCACCCTGCCCCGTAGGGGCTTTCTTTTAGTAACACCTCCATAAAAAACATCCCTACCTCACTACTCCGTAGGAGTTTTCTTTCATGCCGGCTTCACGTTGACGCTGGACATGATACACGGTAGCTTCTGTATACAAACTCTTCCCGCTTTCCACAGCGGACAAGGACGTCCGAGTACCTACTATTATGCCATTCTCATCAACAAAGGATTCTTGTTTCCGACTTTTTTTTCACATTAAAGTATTTTCTTTCAACAAAATCCGTATCTTTGCATTTTGGTTTGATTAGGCCAAAGCCATCAGTCAGTAACTGCTTAAAAACAGGAGGAAAGCGTCATGATAAACACTATGAAAATAGGGGACTTGATTTGGAGGCACTTCAACAATCCAACCGAGGAGGACTTCGACTTCCTCCGCGACAGGTTCCATTTCCACCCTCTCGACATCGAAGACTGCAAATCGGTGAACCAACGACCTAAGATAGACATCTACGACGACTACTACTTCCTCATCCTCCACTTTCCTGACTTTGACCGCCAAAACCGCTTCGTGAAGATTAAAGAAGTGAAAATATTCTGGGGCAAGGACTACATCATCTCGATAGAGAAAAAGCCATGGGCTGTTTCAAAACTATTCGACGAATACGAAGAAAGCCAGAACGACAACGAGGAACTGAACATAAAGAGCTCCGACATACTCCTCTACCGCATACTCGAGCGAATGATGACAGAATCCGTCTACCTGCTACGAAAAGTGGGACTCGACGTGGAACTCATCAACCGTGAGCTGCTCCAGGAGAAACAAGTCAAGATCATCGAGCGCATCAGCGTGACACGAAAGAACCTCATACTCATCAACACAATATTCAAGCCGCAGCTGAGACTATTCCACCTCTTCGAGACTGGAAAGATAACAGGCTTCACCGAAGACGTGGAGTACATGGAAGACTACTGGGGCAACATCCTCGACTACTACCAGAAGGTATGGGACATGACCGAGGACTACGAGGAGATGATCGAAGGCCTCTCGCAGACGTTCGACTCCATGCTGACCAACAAGACCAACGAGACGATGAAGATACTTACCCTCATATCGTCAATCATACTGCCTCTGACCTTTATCACAGGCCTATACGGAATGAACGTGGAGCTGCCTCTACAGGAAAAAGCATGGGCCTTCTGGGCACTGATAGGATTCATGGTCGCCGTGGCCGTGTGCTTCTATATCTTCTTCCGCCATCGCAAATGGATGTGATTATAAAGAATAATAGAATTTAGAAGGCAGAATTCAGGAGACAGAAGGGATATGATTTATCCAAAAAATTTTGAACAAAAGATAGACTTCGACAAGATACGGCTACAGCTTAAAGACCATTGTATCAGTGCGATGGGCATTGAAAATGTCGATAAGATGACTTTCTGCACCGACATCGACACCATCAGCCGCAGCCTTGACCTCATCGAAGAGTTCGACACCCTCACCCAAGAGGGAGTCCCTTTCGTCGTGCGCGACTACCACGACCTCCGAAGCGAGTTCAAGCGCATCAAGATAGCCGGCACCTGCATCAGCATAGAGTGCCTCTTCGAGCTGAAACAGCCTCTTGCCGCCATAGGAAGCATACTGCGCTACTTCCAGTCGGAGTCATCACAGAAGACCCCCACCCTGCGCAGCCTGGCCGAAAACATCAGCATCGACACGCATATCATAGCCGAAGCCAACCGCCTTACCGACGACAAAGGCGAAGTGCCCGACAACGCCTCTCCCGAGCTGGCCGAGATACGTCGACAGATACGCAGCAAGCAAAGCCGAGCCGACCGCCGCATACGACAGATAATGAACGAGGCCAAGACAGCAGGATTCACCGACCAACAGGCTGAGATAACCATACGCAACGGCCGCATGGTGATACCCGTCAAGGCGGGAAATAAAAGGTCGCTGCAGGGATTCATCCACGACGAGTCGGCAACGGGACAAACGATATACCTAGAGCCGGCCGAGATTTTCGAGGCATCGAACGAGATAAGAGAACTCGAATACGCCGAACAACGCGAGATAAACCGTCTGCTGATGCAATTCACAAACGAGCTTCGACCCTATCTGCCTGAGATGGAGATGGCCTGGACAATGCTGGGCGAGATAGACTTCGTCCGTGCCAAGACACTGCTTAAACAAAACACCGACAGCATAAAACCAGTCCTCATCAACACACCTTCACTGCAATGGCGGCAGGCTCGACATCCAGTCTTGGAACAGCACCTCCGCAACAACGGCAAGATGATAGTTCCTTTGGACATAGAGCTGAACAGCGAAAAGAGAATCCTCATCATCTCGGGCCCCAACGCTGGCGGAAAGTCGGCATGCCTGAAGAGTGTAGGACTTATACAATACATGCTGCAATGCGGGCTATGCGTCCCAATGAAGCAAGACTCCACCTGCGGCATCTTCGACAGCATCTTCATCGACATAGGCGACGAGCAGTCGCTCGAGAACGACCTCTCCACCTTCAGCTCGCATCTGCGCAACATAAAAAAGCTTATAGAGACAGCCTCTCCTTCCCTGCTCTTCCTCATCGACGAGTTCGGCAGCGGAACAGAACCACAGATAGGCGGTGCCATAGCCGAAGCCGTACTTGAGGAGATGAACCAAAAGAACGCCCTCGGCGTCGTCACCACACACTATGCCAACCTCAAGCTCATGGCCGACAAACACGAAAGCATTGTGAACGGCGCCATGCTCTTCGACACTAAATACATGCAGCCCACCTACATACTCGTCATCGGCAAGCCAGGCAGCTCGTTCGCCTTCGAGATAGCCAAAAAGACAGGCTTCCCGAAACATATTCTCGACAACGCCACCAAAATAACCGGCGAACAGCACATCCGCTTTGAACAACAGCTGCAACAGTTGGAGATAGACAAGAAAAACATACGCCGCAAGGAACAGGAACTACGTGTGGCCGACGACCTCCTGAACGAGGTCATCACCAAATACCAAAAGCTGCTCAACGAGCTGGAAGCCAACCGCAAACAGCAACTGCGCAAAGCCGCCGACGAAGCCAAAACACTCATCGAACGCGCCAACAGCAAGATAGAACAGACCATTAAAGAGATAAAAGAGACACAGGCCGAAAAAGAAAACACCAAACGTCTGCGCAAGGAGCTGTCGGAGCTGAAAGAAGAATTGGGTAAAAAGGCTGCGCCCGACAAGCCCGCCACAAAAGCCGACTCAGAAGAGATAAAGGTTGGTGACACAGTGTGCATCGACGAGATGCAGATAGTAGGCGTTGTGGACGAAATACGCGGCGATGTCTATACCGTCATGTTCGACTCTGTCCACCTCAGCACCACCGCCGACAAACTGCGCAAGACAAGCCGTGCCGAAGGGAGAAAGATAGCGCGCCGTTGGAAAGCTGGCATTGCTGACGACCTAAACGAGAAAGCGGCACAGTTCAACCTCACCCTCGACCTGCGCGGCATGCGCGCAGAGGAAGCCCTCGACGCTACAGCCAAATACCTTGACGAGGCCAAACTGCTCAGCGTCAAAGACGTGGAGCTGCTACACGGCAAAGGCAACGGCATACTGCGTCGCACACTGCGTGAGTTCCTGAGCCATCAGCATGATGTGGAACACTTCGAGGATGCTCCCTTGGAGGCTGGCGGAAGCGGGATAACAAGGGTAAGAATGAGATAAATGCATACGCATACACAAAGAAAAAAGCACCCATCAGGGTGCTTTTACTTTATGTTAGTGTCATAGGTGTGCCTACCTTACTCCACTGTAATCTCATCCATAAATATCCAGGATTGTTCACCAGCACTGACATGCCAGTTGGGAAGCGGACCCGCACTGGTGACTTTTATCTTGAGATAACGTCCGTTGGCATTGCCCTTGACAGTGTAGTTGTGTATCATAGGATCCTCGCCCATCGATATTCCAGAGCCATTGGTACTGCCGAAAAGACTGTAGTTTTGGCCGTCCTTCGAGACATAGACCTCTATCTTTGATGGAGTGCAAATCCAAGCCTTGACATCCTCCAAGCAGTTTATCTTCACAGCTTTGACATCCTTGTTCTTCAGCAAGTCCACAACAGCCTCGAAGTCGCCTTGGAAGCCTTGCCACCCACCTATCCTCCAGTTGATTTGTCCGTAAAGGCCATCGATGAGGCCATTATCGCCTCCAGCGAAGTATTCGGGTGACGGCTGTGTTATATACGTCACACTCTTGTCCTTGTTGAATTTACGGTAAGTGGCTTCAACCACCTTGCTGGCACCAGTAACTCTGTTATAGGCTATGGCCTTAAGGGTTGTCGTCTCCTTGATAGTGATGGAGTCGGTATATTTTATGCCACTGCTTGGAGTCGGGTCGTTTCCATTTAGGGTGTAATAGATTTCCGTGTTGGTCTGGCTGCGCTCATGGAGGTTGATGGCCACGGTCAAACTCTCAGAAAACGTCTTGGCATCAGTCGAGAAGTAAGGTACCATGGTGATGGTTGGCGACACCGCTGTCTTAGGCTTGTTGAGGTTGCCAACGCCCCAGTTGGTATTAGGTTTGTCACCCATCTTGAACTCCAGGGTTCCACCGTTATTGATTTGGGTATAGGTCAGGAATGATGCTTTCAGCTCAAAACCGTTAAGCACGACCGTCTGGATATAAGGCAAATCCTTGTCTTTAGTAATGACGAGTTTTTTCCCGTTTTCAAGATTCAGCTCGACCTTGTCAAGAAGAGGATAACCGATAACATATTGGTTGCTGCCCGGACATACGGGATAGAATCCCATCGCGCTGAACACATACCAAGCCGACATTTGTCCGCAGTCTTCGTTGCCGCAGAGCCCATCAGGCTTCGAGGTATAAAGCTCAGTCATTATCTTACGTGTTATCTCTTGCGTCTTCCAAGGTTTCTCTATAAAATTGTAGAGGTAGGCGGCATGATGACTCGGCTCGTTGCCGTGGGCATATTGTCCTATCACACCTGTGATGTCGGATTGGTCACGGCCTGTCATCTTGGAGTCGCCGTAGAAGAGCGAGTCCAGGAATTTCTCAAAGGCGCGGTCACCGCCCATGAGTTGTATGTAATTAGTCATATCATGCGGCACGTATGTGGAATACTGCCAACAATTGGCCTCAGTGTAGTTGTTGTTTACCTCGGCAGGGTCGAAAGGCGTGACAAAACCGCCATTCATCTTGGCATGCATGAAGCCGTCGGGGTCCATAAGGTTCTTGTAGGCCTGTGCCCTTTCCATGAACTCGTTATATACTGCAGTGTTGCCTGTCTTCTGTGCAAACTGTGCTATGCACCAGTCATCGTAGGCGTATTCCAAGGTCTTAGAGACCGACTCATTGTCAGCATCGGCTGGGATATAGCCGTATTTGGCCATCTCGGGCCTGCCAAGCTTGTTGAGTTTGGCGCTGTGCACCATTGCCTGAAGCATCTCGCTGGTGCTGTAGGGATGCATATCTTTGACCAGAGCATCCAATATAACCGGCACCGAGTGATAGCCAATCATGCACCATGTCTCGTAAGCCGACAGCTCCCAAACAGGCAGCATGCCACCTTGACGATAATGCTGCAAGAAAGTATAGAGGAAGTCGTTGCTGCGTTTCTTGTCGATTATGTTGAGCAAGGGGTGCAGGGCGCGATAGGTGTCCCACAAGGAGAACACCGTATAGATGGGATGGTTGTTTTCGACCTGGTGTATCTTGCCGTCCTGGCCACGATAACGTCCATCAAGGTCGGAATACAGGTAAGGAGAGGTGAAGCAGTGGTAAAGTGCGGTATAGAAAGTCTTCAGGTACTCTTGGTTCTTCGACTCAGCCTTGATCTTGCCCAGTTCCTTGTTCCAAAGAGCCTTGGCGGCCTCCTTCTGGACATCGAATTTCACACCGCTCAACTCTTCCTGGTTATGACGAGCGCCTTCGATGTCCACGGCAGAGATGGCCACATTGATAGTCAAAGTCTTTATGTTCTCGGGGAAATAGACAACCGCCTTGCAGTTCTCGCCGCTTATCTCCTTTTCGGTGACGAGTTTACCATCCTTGTAATAGTCAATTTTCTGTATTTTCTCTGATGGTATGATGGAAAATGCACAATACTGGTCAGGGTTCCATGCCTCGGAACGACGGTAGCCGAAAATCTCGTTTCCCTGTTTGGCAATGCTCGAAGCCAGCACCTTGTCGCGGTGAGTAAGGTCTATTATTATGCCTCTTTTGCCATTTTTCAAGAAAGTGTAGCGGTGCATCGCCACATACTTGCCCGCGGTAAGCTCCACTTGTATGCCGTTGTTGAGCTTCACGCTATAGTAGCCTGGAGAGACTTGTTCCTTGGGATGAGAGAACACACTCGAGTATTTCTTGGGGTCAACTGAAGGATTTCCCACAAAAGGCATGACGAGAATGTCGCCATAGTCGCTGCAGCCCGTGCCGCTCAGGTGAGTGTGCGAGAAGCCGTAGATGCGGTTGTCGCTGTAGTGATAGCCAGAGCAGCCGTCCCATCCGTCGAGACGCGTGTCGGGACTGGCTTGAATGGCTCCAAAAGGAACTATGGCACCCGGGAAGGTGTGTCCATGTTCAGCCGTGCCCACAAAAGGATTGACATATTCGCTCTGGGCATAGCCCACAAAGAATACTAATAAAGCTGCTAATGTGAGGATTGATTTTTTCATTGTTGATTTGTTTATTTGTTGATGTATTTGTTTTAAATGTTTTTCTGTTTAATTGACATGTGACTGCGAGACACAAGTGACAAAGATTTTCATAAATATCCTTTTTTGATAATTTGCAAATTTACAAAAAAAGCTATCTTTGCAACAAATATTTTTCATCATGTACGAAAACGACAAAAGAACAGTGGTGACTTTGGATGCCGGCGGCACCCATTTCCGCTTCAACGCCATACGCGGCAACAAGTCAATTGTTGATACAATAGAATACCCCTCGGAGGCCAACAACCTCGACAAATGCCTTGGAAACCTAGTGAAAGGCTTTGACGAAGTGATAAAAAAACTGCCCGAGCGCCCCGTCGCCATCAGCTTTGCCTTCCCCGGTCCCGCCGACTACCCCAACGGCATCTTCCCCTCTCGCCTGACCAACTTCCCCGCTTTCGAAGGTGGAGTGGCTCTGGGTCCTTTCCTTGAACGCAAGTTCAACATGCCCGTCTTCATCAACAACGACGCCGACCTCTTCACATACGGCGAGGCATTGGCCGGAGTACTGCCTGAAATAAACTCTAAACTGAAAGGACTCGGCTCGGTGAAACAATACCATAACCTTATCGGATTCATCCTCGGCACAGGCTTCGGCATAGGCATCACCACGCACGAACAGATGTACATTGGCGACAACTGTTGCTCCGAGATATACTGCACACCCAACAAACTCGAACCTGAACTGATTGCAGAAGAAGGCGTTTCACTAAGAGCAGTGCTACACAACTACCGACAAATGGCCAACGACAGCAAAAAAGATCAGTACTGCGACTCACTTGACATTTTCAAGATTGCCGAAGGCGAGAAAGAAGGCGACATGAAAGCGGCTCAAGCTGCTTTTGCCCGTTTCGGCGAGGTTGCAGGCTACACCATAGCACAGGCCGTCTGTATGCTCGACGGCATCATTGTCTTGGGCGGAGGACTGTCAAAATCGCACAAATACTATATGCCCGCCCTGCTCCGCGAGCTTCGTGCCACGATGTACACACGAAACGGCAACGACATAGCCAGAGTGCCATCATACGTTTACAACCTTGAAGATGAAAACGAGTTCAACGAGTTTGCGAGGGGCGAACAACGCGAGATTGACATCTACGGCACCAACGAGAAAATCATGTGCGACACCCAAAAACGCCTCGGCATAGCCGTTTCCCACATAGGCACAAGCACCGCAACGACGACGGGTGCCTACTGCTATGCTTTACACAACCTGAAATAAAGGAATTTCACACGGCTTCTACCTCAATCTTGACAGGCATCAGGCCAGAACTGTATACATCGACAGTCTTCTCTATCCTGCGCAGGATGGCATCCAACATTATCTCTGGATTAAGTCTTGAAACATAAACCTTAACTGTTCGTGACGCGTCTCCATCAGAGGTCACCTCTACACGGTTTATATTGTTTATTCCATATTTATGCAGTTCCTTGATACAGAACATCTTCAGGTCTGTCCTGGTGACTATTTTGTCGTTTGTAAGAGCATAATAGTGCGAAAGCAGCTTCTTTTCGTTTGTGTCAGTAACTTCGTTTCTGCCACATAACGACTCGGTCAAGACGCTGGTTTGCCCCAAATCAAGCTCCGAAGGTGCAGAAAGGACAACAGAACAGGCCTTTACACCATTACCCTTCTCTCCTTTCGTGTAAAGGGCCTTCAAAGGAACAGACAAATCCACCTTGGCATTTTCTTTCAACAAGGCATAAACGCCCGTCTTCACAGCCCCTTCTTTTCTGACAATGGTCAAAATGTCTTTAAGAAGCACCTTAAGTTTGGTCATCCGTTCATCATTCTGCAACGATGGTATGAGCTGATAAGCATAAAAATCGGTGTTGTTTCTCTTCCGCAGCTCATCAGCCAGACGCAACAGCTCATCGAAACCAAAACGCTCACAACCATAGCGACGTATAATGAACTTGTCTGCTTCATCAAGCGTGTCGCTCTCGCCAACAAGGTTCATAAAGAAATCGTCATCGTTGGTAATCCTCACAACAGGCTCGTACGGCGTAAGCCTTAGAGTCTTCTTAATCACATTCACCACAGGGAAACTGTTAATGACTATGTTTTCCGCTACAACAGACTTGTTTTTCAAGCCATCGAAGTGTAAAGTTAGTTCAGCGTCACCCTGTTTCAAGGCAACAGAAGCCTGAGGGTCAACCATGTAATAATTTATGTTTTGCGAAGCCCACAATTCAAACCACTGCTCGTTAGTGCCAAAGACCAACGATTTGCTATACAAGGCATTCCAGAACGAGAAATCGGGATTCATTGGAAACCTGTCATACTCCCACGGACATATCATGGGAATCGGCTTATCTCCCAGACTCATCGTCATGTTACCGAATTCCAATCCTTTGAAGAAGAACCCTACGCCTCCAAGCGAGACTTTCTCATCGGTCACTGTCAAGGTCAACTTATAACTGTTGTCGGACAAGGCAACAACTGAATTCACTGTAGCGCCAGCGATATTCGACTCGAACAGCGGGCAGAAATGGATGGATTCACGCAGCTGAAAAGCCTCTTTTTGCACCTTGAAGTCAGCGTCCTGCCCCACATGATATTCATTGCCGTTGTCTTGCGCTTTGGCGGTACACATCATTGCAATAGCAGGTGACGCCTGTGTGAGATGAAACGGTAAAACGGCATTCTCAAACTCGGAAACCATATTCGTGCGGAAGTTCTCCACCTCCTTCTCCATCTGCCTCTGTTGATATACCATCGCCGTAATCAAAAGACTCACCAGCGGATCTTTATCAAGGCCATAAAGCGGTGAATTGGGGTTGTCGGCTTCCCATTTTCCCTCGGCCTCCCAAAGAGCGAAAACCTTTTTTTTCAGTTCACTGACTTTATTGTTAATGCTGTCGTCCATAACTACCAAATTCTTATTTTTTTGTAAAAGATATATTGTGTGTCATAACCATCCTTTATGATGCCGCTGACCGACACAAGGAGGACCGTTCCATTATTTAGAAGGTCCATGTTGACTTGAACGTCCTTCAGCCTTGTCTCATATTGTATGATGGTTTCCTTCAGGTTGCTTGCAAAAGTACCAGCATTGATACTGGAACCTGCTATCTTATAATCATGCAACGGGTCGATAATGGAGCCTATTATGTCTTTCTTGGACAATTTATCAACTGAATGGAAAACGCCCAGTTCGGGGCTGTATATCTCGAAGCGGAAGTCCTCCAACGAAAAGCCCAACTCCTCATCGGCCTTGAAGCTGCTTCTCTCTGACGAAATTATAAGGTCGAGGAACTGGTCGATCGACTGCTTGAAACCGTCCTTTTCGGAAACGGTGGCAGGATATTTCATTACCAATGGGCGTTTAAGGTACATGGCTAATCGTTTTTAAAGGATAGGACAATCATCTTCCACCTCTGCAATTTCCTTCTCCTTGGCAATTTGTTCGTTTTGCTCTTCAACGTCAAGGTTGAGTAATGTTTCGTAGGCTTTTGTCAAGATGTTTCGCACGTCGTTCAAGAAAAGCTGTATGTCGTAAGGGTTATATTCGGCCAATTCTTTGGGCAGATTGGAGATGGCATAAGTCAGTAGTCGGGCAAAACGGCGGCAAAGCACTACAAAATCGCGAGGTCCCTGTTCTTTATCCAAACAAGACATCTCTTCGGCTAAAAGCCTAAGCATGTCGTGGTTGCGAAGCCTTTTAAATTTGCCATGTGCCAGTATCTGTTTGACAATCTGATATATGCCGTTCTTTGCTTCGATGAGAGTTTGCGAATCCTGCATGGAGATCACAGGCACAACATAGTCGTCCTGAAGTTTCCACACGCCATCTTTCCGCACCACTTTGGCTATGGGCATCTTTCCCGGCAATTCTTCCAATGGAAGAAGTCCAAACTGACAATCGTTGGCCAAAAGCGAGACATCGTCTTTCTCATATTCACGAATGTTATCGCCGGTCCACACTGCCAAATAAAGACTGGCTGAGTTATCGGGAATATGGATATTCAAACTTTCTTCGTGTTTGTCATTGACAAGGCCACCATGCTGAAGCAGGGCATAACATTCCATATTGTTCAACGTCACGCCATTGCCATCAACCAAAACAGAAGCCTTGAAAGGCATACCCGGAATCAAGCCAAACTGCTTGGATGCCTGCACCTTGCGCAACAAAACCCTGTATTCGGCAAGCTGGTTCTCCAGTTGGATGAAGGTCTCTGGCATAAGCTCCATCCCCATATTCCAATTGATTCTAATATCCTTGTTCATAACGATTAATCAGTTGTTCAGTTAGAAGTTAATAGTTATAAGTTATGATTTGACAGCGTTGAGTTGTAATCAAGCAGGAGTTTGTTCGGACCTGCAAAACGGCAACTGCGCCTATAGTCGCGAATCTTGTACTCAAAATCCATCTCAAACGGCACGAACCATTCTTTGACGAATGCAAAAAAAGGCTTTAGTTCGTCATAATATGACAAAAATCCCTCGTGGCTAAGGTCGGGACGGTGGACAATAAAAGTGACACGGCCTTTTTTCAGTCTATAGTCGGTCTTGTAGCCTAAAATAAATGTCATAAGGCGGCAGAGCGTCCGATAGTTGCCTCTAAGCCTTGCAGCCTGCAAAGTGAACGGACAAATCTTTGTAATATATGGGTCGCTTTCGTTCGTGAAGTCTTCGCCAACCAGGACCTGAAGAAGGGTCGGAATCTTGGCACCTACCGTCTCATTCACCTCTTTCTCAAGTGCCAAAGTGCTGTTGAAGTACTCGGAGTCAAACGGAAGCATAACGGTTTTGATGCGGTCGAGGCGTTGCCTTAACACTCTTTCTGTCCACTTGAAGTCTGTATCGTCTTTATCTTGCAGCTCCCTGCCTGTGAAAAACAGGGCGTTTGGAAGTATCTCATACAAACCGTCGCGCGACAATTCGACAGAGACACTTTCTGGAGAGCATGAACAGAAGTCTCCAGAGTAGTTACGCGAAAAGATGCCTTTTTGTCTCACTATCCATTCTTTTTTGAAAGGATAATGAACGGAGAGCCATGTCTCAGCCTTTATGTCTTTGCTTTCCATCAGATGCAATCCTTCTCTATATAAGTGAACAAAGTCTTACCAATAGTGAACGTGGAGCCATGCGTAAGCCGCACAGCTTTATTGCTGGCCATATTCTTGTAGTAAGGCACGTCGTTCTCCATGTACACTTCACCCTGTACCCCTTCTATTCCTGGAGTGTCGTCCCAATACATGTCAATATAGCAGGTTTCCGATTTTCCAATTGTCACCATGCGATAGCCGCCTATGCGGTTCATCCACTTGTAGATGGCCACGTCACGAACCTTAGGGGTTCCTTCTATATGTAGGAAATAACGCTCAGAGACCTTCTCAGGTGCAGCAAGTAATGAGAACAGGCCACTTGCATAGATGATGACGGCAAGCATGCAAAGGAAGCTGACAAGCAAACCGATATACTGGAACGAGAAATCGCTGTCGTCGAAATTGAACAGATAGAGGACGCAGAAGCCTAACATGGCAAAGAGTCCCCCCCCTATCACAGCCCGTTTGACGTTCACTTTGGTCCTGTAGGCAATGACAAACCCGGAAGAGATGCCCATCAGCAACCAGGCTATGATATCAACGATGAAGCAGTTATAGTCTTTTCCCGTGGCAATGGCGACGACACCGCCAATGAATCCTGCAATGAATCCTGCCAATGCGCCAATAAAGCCACGCAGCAATATCAACAAAATCCTGTTAATAGTCTTTTTGCGACGTTCCACCAGCCACGAGCCTATCAAAGTGATGCAGAACTCTACAACAACACCGAAAAACAGCAGATCATGAATCTTATCCTTAAATACATATCCTGAAGCATCAATGCCCACCTTGCCCGAAAGAGTAATAAGATTGCCGATGAGGTCATAAAACATGGTATTGTTTGTCAAGGCTTTGAACAACGACCAAGCTATTATACCCAGAAAGGCTCCTATGAGAATGTTTTTTAAATAGTAAGGAGCATTGCGCTTATCCCATGGATGCTCTTCGTTGTAGTAGAACCGTCCTTCGGCGCACTCCCTTCCGTATTCAGGACACTGGTGTCCATTTTGTTTCCAGCACTCATAATGCATGGTATGCTCGCACTTGGTGACAATCTCATCACCTGGCACAAAGTCATCCTTGCAGAAATAGCACTTTTGTGCAACATAGTCACGTGCCTTAATAGGCAAAACATTTGCCTTTTCAAAGGTTTTGACGTATCTCTTCTTGAAAACAAAATGCTTGCATCTTGGTATGACAATACGGAATATCAGATACAACAGGAGAATGATGATAAGCCCCGATATAAAGCAGTTCACCCAGATATTCACCTTCTCTGTTTTGCTTATCTTTGCCGGTATGGGATGAATCATCGAACCCATAGTGAAAAGTTTGGCTCCGTATGCCGACCTCCCGTCCTCCTCAAGATAGGCATGTAGTGTGATTTTCTGACCATCGTAAAGTTTATGTTCAGGGTTAAGTATGACCATTCGATAGTCCATCGCGACGGGGTCGGGACGCAGAATCAAATGTTCCTTCAAGGCTTGCAGGTCAAACTCCTGGAAGAACTCGTCTATCCCAGGCTTCAGCACATATTGAACCTCCTTCTGGGTTGACTCCAACGTGGCGTTTTCGCCCATATAGACAAAGTTGAACTGCACCTCGCGATTCAAGTCTAGACCATCTTTCAAGGCCGTTTTGATGCGGAAGAACTCATCTCCGCCTATGTAGCCCCCTTGATCGTTCATAATTCTGCCGTCAGTGAGCAGGACTACCGACTTCTTGGTTGAGTCGCGGAGAGCGGGATTATATTCCACATCATGATAAAAGTCATGCGAATCCTCACCAACAATTTCCTCTATGATGGAGGCCATGGTCTTATAGATGAATTTGGGTTCCATGACAGGCCTGTTAAAGCTGCTGTCCATCCAGCTAATCAACTGATAGGTATTTGATATCAAAGTTGTCGGAGTACGCCTTGCCCCCATGGCGGTGACAAAAAATTCGGCTTTTGGGAAACCCTGAAACAGCTCCGAAAGGGCTTCACGCTGTCTTTTAAAGCATTCCTCGCTCACCGACTGGTCGACGATGACCAAAATGGAGTAATTATTCGCAGCATAATCGGGATCGTAGCTTCGTATGTCTTGCACATCGATGAGGGTGATGTCTTCGTCACCATTGTAACCTATCTCCTCCAAATGCATGTGCGATTTGTCAATGGAACCAAATTTCACCTTGTTGCCCTCTTCGTCCACAACCTTGAAATCAACAAAAATCGTGTCGAAGCGATCCGACAGGCGCGGATAGTCCATCACAATCTCTTGCGCCGCCAATCGAGTGGCAAAAGCGGCAATCAATGTCAGTATGAATATTATCTTCTTCATGTTTATTCCTTTCAATATTGTCAGAGGACGGGGGCATCATTGGCTCCCATAACGTCCTCCATCTGTTTCTTGGCCGTCTTTGTCATTTTAGCGGCTTTCAGTTTCGATTGCAGCATATTGAACACAAGCAACAACACCGCAGCAACCATGACGACACGGAAAATCAACTCGTATAGTTTGCTATTTGAACTGCAATCTAAATTTTCGATGGTGTCATTATATTCCTCTATGGAGTCCCATAGATGACTGAGAGCCTCGTCGCTTTCCACCATGTCCTTCCGCTCTCCATATTCCATGGATGCCTTGCGATAGACGCTTGCCGATTTTTTCTTAATCATCAAAAGCGAATCGGCTTTCCCGTCATTGGCATATTGTTCGGCCATAGTCTTATAGTCCGACAACTGCTGGAGAGAAATCTGGAAGCGCTCCATAAGAGACTCGAAACTCTGTTGGTGATTGTAGTCCTCAGTAAGACTCTCGATGCGTTTTTGAATCTGATAAAGCGAACGGTTGCATATATCGTAGGTCTCGTAAAGAGGGCTGTCCTTGGTGACAAACACCGAAAACGACTTAACCCTGTTGCTGGCCTCCTGATATTCGTAATCATATAACTCGATGTCTTCGTAAACCGTGATGGAGCTGTTGAGCTGGTCAATGTCGAGCAACAAACTGTTAAGCGCTTGCTCCATGTCAGGCTGTTGTTCGGTCTCGGAAGCTTTTCCCTCTTCCTGACAGTAGAGTCTTGGCAAAGCATAAGCTGTCAGAACAAAGATTGACAATAATGCAATGATACGTTTCATGACAAATGTGTTTTTTAGCCTGCAATTGGGTCAGGGACGACGTCTAGTGTATCGCCGTTCTGTATGTTGTAGTCTTTTATGTGCATCTTTGTCTTCCCTATCTGCGGCTGCAAGATAACACATTGTCCAGTGGTTTCGTCCATCCTGCCAAAGAAATAGTTTGTTGGGGTGAAATCAATCATCTCCGGCAGGTTGAAGAAACGCTTGCCTTCCTTATCGACAGCATTTTTGAGGCTGTTCATCAACTGTTCCATCTCGTAATTGGGATCCGAGATTTTAAATTTTATAGTCTTGTTGCGATAACGCATAAAAACATATAAGTCTTCCATATTGATGGTTTTTATAAATATGGCACAAAATTATAGTATTATTTTATATTTTGCAAAAAAAAACCACATCATTAGCTCCTTCTTTTATCCAAACATCGCCTGTATGTTTTGTCCTACAAACACAATCAATCGACAACTTTGCCCCAAAAACATCAAAGGCGACCCATGGGCCGCCTTTGATTTGTTAAATAGAAAATCTCTATTATTCGCCAAGCTTCACGCGCACGAAATTGAGTACGGTGGCGTCTTTGTCGAACTTCTTGATGTATTGGTCAACAGTCATGTTGTCAAAGCCCTCAGCAAGTGAGTTCTGGTTGAGCAGGCAGTTCTCTTTGTAGAACTTGTTCATACGGCCATTGGCGATGTTCTGAACCATCTGCTCGTTGATTTTCACCTCAGCAGGAGTCTTGGCGATGATTTCACGACCCTTGGCAGCTTCCTCTGCATTGAGATAACCCTTGGTTTGGTTCGACTCAATGTGGTCTTCGCTGTCGAAGTAGTTGGGGTTGAGGCCAGCCTTACGCAGAGCGTTCTCTATAGCCTTAGCTATCTGGTCTTGCTTGGTCTTCTCGATGGCCACTGCAAGCTCTCTGTCTTTCACTTCCTGTGAAATGGCGGCTTCGCTGACTGCCAAAGGATTCATAGCTGCAACTTGCATAGCAACCTCGTGAGCGACTTCCTCAACTTTGTCGAAAGTCTTGTTCATGACGACGATTGTGGAGAGACGGTTGCCTGGGTGGTTGTAGTTAGTCACATATTCGCCTTCAAGGACATTGTAAGCGGCAAGCTCGGTCTTCTCGCCTGTCTTCGACGACTGGTTCACGATAGCGTCAGCTACAGTCATACCGTTGTAGTTGGCAACTTTCAGGTCGTCAATGTTCTTGATACGGTTCTCAACGGCAAAGTCAAGTATGCCTTTCGCAAAAGCCACGAAGTCGGCGTTACCGGCAACGAAGTCGGTCTCGCAGCTAACTTTGATGACAGCGGTGAACTTTTTGTCGGCTGTTGTCTTCGAGAAAACAACGCCTTCGCTTGCCTCACGGTCGGCGCGTTTGGCAGCCTTGGCCATACCCTTCTTGCGGAGTATGTCGATTGCTTTTTCTATATCGCCTTCGGTCTCAACGAGTGCCTTCTTGCAGTCCATCATGCCGGCACCGGTCATCTGCCTCAGCTCATTAACTTGTGATGCTGTGATATTCATTTTAAGTGTTTTTTATTTGTTACTAAAAACCGCCGAATGCTCCGTTAGCCAAATGATAACGGAGCTTTCGACATTAACGTTTTGTATGATTTATTTTTTCGATACGGGTTTACGAGGTCTTCTTGCGCGTGGCTTGCGCTCTTCTTTCTCCTCCTCGTTGTTCTCAACCTCTATTTCATCGATTTCGTCTTCCACGGGTTCTTCGACGTCGGCCTCCTTGTTCATCTTGCGTTCATTGAGACCTTCTTCGATAGCCTCGACCATCTTGCCTACCACGAGGGCAATCGACTTAGTAGCGTCGTCGTTGGCTGGGATGGGGAAGTCAACCATGTTGGGGTTGGTGTTGGTGTCGACCATTGCGAACACAGGGATGTTGAGTTTGCGGGCCTCGGCGACTGCGATGTGCTCCTTCATGATGTCGACCACGAAGATAGCTGAAGGCAGACGGTTGAGGTCGGCAATACTGCCGAGGTTCTTCTCAAGCTTCTCGCGCTCACGATCTATCTGGAGTTTCTCGCGTTTTGAGAGGCTCTTGTAAGCGTCGCTTGTCATCATCTTGTCGATGTTCGACATTTTGCGGACAGCACGACGTATTGTCGAGAAGTTGGTCAGCATACCGCCAGGCCAACGCTCGGTGACGTAAGGCATGTTCACCTTCTTAACCAATTCGGCGACGATGTCTTTGGCTTGTTTCTTTGTTGCCACGAAAAGGATTCTCTTGCCTGATTTAGCTATTTGAGCAAGGGCTGCACCTGCCTCGTCCATTTTGGCTTGGGTCTTGTAAAGGTCGATGATGTGGATTCCGTTGCGCTCCATGAAGATATAAGGAGCCATGTTGGGATTCCATTTTCTCCTGAGGTGTCCGAAGTGACAACCTGCATCGAGTAATTCTTCAAATGTTACTTGTGTCATGAGATTTTTTTTCTTTTTTTAATGTTTACATTCACTTAATTCAACCACTGGGTAGCCCATATAAACAGGGGTCTCAGCGGTTTGGATACTAAACATATCCGCGTTACGCAAAGATTAACGTTTGCTGAACTGGAACTTCTTGCGTGCACCTGGACGACCTGGTTTCTTACGCTCGACCATACGCGGGTCGCGGCGCATAAGACCTTTGGCTTTCAGGGTGGGACGATACTCAGGATCAATCTCGCACAGAGCACGGCTTATGGCGAGACGCAGAGCCTCAGCCTGACCGTTGATGCCACCACCGTCGAGGTTAACCTTGATGTCGAATTTGCCGAGGTTGTCGGTAAGCATCAGAGGCTGCTCCACAACATAGTGAAGGATGCTTGTGGGGAAATACTCTTTGTAGTCGCGCTTGTTCACAGTGATACTGCCATTGCCGCTCTTGACATAGATACGGGCCACGGCAGTCTTTCTTCTACCTAAAGCGTTGATTACTTCCATGATTATTTAATTGTGTTGATTTTCAGTTCGATTGGTTGTTGAGCCTGTTGTTTGTGCTCGCTGCCGGCATAGACATACAGGTTGCGGAACAGCTGTGAGCCGAGTTTTGTCTTGGGCAACATACCTTTAACAGCGTGCTCCAAAACAGCTATGGGCTTGCGTTGCAATTGTTCTTTCACTGTACGCACACGCTGACCACCAGGGTAGCCTGTATAGCGGACATAATACTTCTCGTCCATCTTGTTGCCTGTAAGGATGATCTTCTCGGCATTGATGACTATCACATTGTCGCCACAGTCGCTGTGGGGAGTGTAGCACGGCTTGCGTTTGCCTCTGAGTATCATGGCAATCTCGGTAGCCAAACGACCAAGAATCTGGCCTTCTGCATCAACAATATACCATTTCTTGTTGGCGTTCTCTTTGTTGACACTTACTGTCTTGTAACTTAATGTGTTCATTTTCACTTATTTAATTTCTTTTTTACTCTTCACCTACGCTTTTTAGCGGGGTGCAAAATTACATCTTTTCTTCAAACCATGCAAATTTTTCTTCTTTTTACGTTCACCCATAAAAAGAAATCCGCACGACTGAAGACAGAACAATGGACTTCTAACGAGGCCGCAAAAGTACGACTTTTTCTTTTACAAAATACAAATAACTTAAAAAAAAGATTTTTGCGAGAAAAATGTTACCTTTGCAGCATAATTTTCAAAGAAATGATAAACATCGAAAATATAACAAAGAAATACGGAGAACAGCTCGCCCTGAACAACGTAAGCCTAAATATAGACAAAGGTATAGTCGGACTGCTGGGTCCCAACGGAGCCGGCAAATCGACCTTGATGAAGATAATAAGTTGCTTCATCCCTCCCACTTCGGGCCGCGTCACGGTGAAAGGCTTCGATGTCATGGAAAACCCCATTGAGGTGAAGAAAATCGTGGGCTACCTGCCCGAGCACAACCCTCTTTATCTTGACATGTACGTGCGCGAATACCTGCAATTTGTGGCTGGTGTGCACCACATCACCGGCAAGGCGGCATCAAAGCGCATCAATGAGATGATAGAGGTGACAGGACTTGGCATAGAGGCCCACAAGAAAATCGGCGCCCTCTCGAAAGGCTACCGTCAACGTGTAGGACTCGCCCAAGCCATGATACACAACCCCGAGGTGCTGATTCTAGACGAGCCCACCTCAGGCCTCGACCCCAACCAGTTGGTCGATATACGCAACCTCATCATGGAACTCGGACGCGAGAAGACTGTGCTATTCTCGACACACATCATGCAGGAAGTCGATGCCGTGTGCAGCCGTGCCATTATTATTAATAAAGGTGTCGTTGTAGCCGACGACAAGGTTGAAAACCTGAAACTATCGACAGGCAACGTGCTGACCGTCGAGTTTGAGAGCGAGACGACACAACATGCCCTTCAACACATCACAGGAGTGAGAAGCGTGAAGCAGAGCAAAAACGGGCAATGGCTCATCGAGCCCATAGGCGACACCGACATCCGCGAGGAACTTATCCGCTGGTCGTTAGACAACCACTTGACAATCAAGTCGATGCAGCAAAGAGAAATCAGCATGGAAGAGGCATTCCAGGATTTGACAAGTAAATAGTTTGGAGTTATTAGTTGGAAGTTATAAAAGGCGTTGCCAAACCGGTTTAATTTAAGGATTAAGTTCTAAGTTTAAGGAACACATCTCCCGAAATAAAGTTGGGAATGTGATTTACAGTCTAAACTTCGTATCTATAAGCAACTATAAAACAATCTATTAGTAATATTTGAAAGTATACTTACAAATATTTTGATATTTTTACAAAGTATAGTTCGAAATAATTTCTTATTTTTGCAAAGTATAATTCAAAATATTGCAAAGAATGAACAAGAATATCGTCAAATCCATCATCGGAGAAAGACAATCGGAAATCCCAAGAATCAAATTGGTGAAAAGATCCGTCAAGTATGAAAGCAACGTGTGTTACGTAAACGTCGGGATACGCCGAGCGGGCAAGTCTTATCTGCTATATCAGGACATTCAAGAGCACATTTCATCAGGGCAAATCAGCATTGAAGATTGTTTGTTTGTAAACTTCGAGGACGAAAGGCTTGCTGGCTTAAAAGCAGAAAAGCTGAGCACGCTAATAGAATGTTATCAGGAAATGTTCGGCGCGCGTAAACCTTGGGTTTATTTGGATGAAATTCAGAATATTGATGGTTGGGAAAAATTTGTCCGGAGACTGGCGGACTCAAAATACCGCGTCATGGTTACGGGAAGCAACGCCAAAATGCTCAGCAGCCAAGTGGCCACGACTCTCGGCGGACGTTTTGTCATCCGCGAAATATTCCCGTTCACCTGGAAAGAATACCTTTCATATCGCGACATAAAACTTGAACGTAATTGGGAATTTAATCCAGGGACAAGAATCGAAGTACGCCGCCAGTTTGACGAATACTTTTATAACGGTGGGTTTGCCGAAACTTTTGATATCGTGGGCAAACGAGAATGGCTCAACAGCCTTTACCAAAAAATTCTCATGGGCGACATCATCACACGCAATGGCATCCGCAACGAGCGCCAAATCCGCTTGTTGTGCCGCAAGGTGGCCGACAATGTAATGCAGCCCACGGCAGTATCACGTTTCGAGAACATCATTAAGTCGGGTGGTGACAAAATCTCAACTCCCACCATCAAGGATTACCTTCAATACATGGAAGAGAGCTATCTTATTTTTTCAATCCCAAATTTCGTCTCCCCCGTGTCAGACCAAGAGACCTTACGTAAGCGGTATTTCATGGACAACGGACTATTGAATCTGTTTCTTTTCAACGGTGACACAAAACTTCTAGAAAACATTGTCGCACTCAAACTAAGAGAAACATACAGAGAGTCTGACGAGCCAAAAGTTTTTTACTACAAACAAAACAATGTCGATTTGGATTTCTATGTACCTCAATACAATATGGCCATACAAGCGTCCTACAGTCTTCAAGAGCCTGACACCCGCACACGCGAAGTAAAGACCTTGATAGAAATGAATAAGGTTTTCAAATTGGACAAAGCCCTAATTGTGACTTATGACGAAGAGGAAACCATCGAAAAAGACGGATTGACAATCGAAGTCAAACCTATATGGAAATGGCTGATTAATTAGGATAGGCATCATCTAAAAAAACCGCCGCACCGAGTCGTGCTCTGGGCAGCGGTTTCCAATAAAATAAGAAGATTCTTACTATAGCTTAAAAGTAAAAGGCAGGGTATAACTCACCCTTACGTTTTTGCCGTCCATCTTGCCAGGAGTCCATTTAGGCATGGCGTTGACCACACGAAGCGCTTCGTTGTCGATGCTCTCGCACACGCCTTTCACAACCTTGGCTTCTGAAACACTGCCGTCCTTCTCCACCACAAAAGAGACAAACACCTTACCAGAGATGTTTTTCTCCATGGCGTCTTCCGGATATTTGACATTCTCCCTAATGAAGCTCATCATCGCCTGCATTCCGCCAGGATACTCGGGCATGACCTCAGGAGTATCGTCGTAGATATTGTTGTCGGCGGCTTTCTTTTCCTGTGCCATTACTATCGTGTTAGCCATCAGCAGGATTGTCAGTACCGATAATGTTGTCAAAAGCCTCATCCAGATACTGTTGACATTTTCTTTCTTTGTTTTCATTTTAATTGGTTCTTATTTGTTGAACATACTTATCTCTTTTTATATGTGACATACTTGATGCCAGTATCCTCGGTGGCGGTATAGAAATTGAGCACTATGGTCTTGCCGTCGTCGCTCAGGACAAAACCCTCGGGCGGAAGGTCGTCCATGTAGGTTCCGTCGCCGTTCTTGGGAGTGACAGCACCCGTCTTCTTGCCGTCGAAGGCATATTCAAAATCCATGCCTACATCCTCGAACTCAACGACAGGCTTGCCGTTTTTCTTCTGTGAGACCAGTTTCTCAACGAAAAAACCTTCTTTTTCGCTGGTGAACTGCATGACGGAATGCCATGTGTAGGTGACATTGCCCTTGGTTCCCGTGCCGGTGCCTTCCCAGATGGTGCCGACAAGACTGTTGCCCTTGGTCTCTTTGCCCTCCGACAGCTTGAAAAATATCGGAAGGTTATAATTCACCCTGACGGCTTTGCCCTTTTGCTTGCCAGGAGTCCATTTAGGCATGGCCTTGACCACACGAACCGCCTCATTGTCAAGGAGTTTATCGACACTGCGAAGTACCTTCACCTCGTTGACGCTTCCGTCCTTCTCGACAACGAAACTCACAAAGACACGACCTGAAATGTTCTTGTCACGCGCCTCTTGAGGATAGGTTACGTTCTCAGAGATAAACTTCATCATGGCATTCTCTCCACCTGGAAATTTGGGCATCTCCTCAACGATGTTGTAAACGCCATTCTCATCGGGAGCGTTTTTGACTTCGCTCTTGCCATTGCCAGCACCATTAACAACCAGATATTCATACTTCTGGTCATTATCCTGTGCCGACACTGCCGAGGTCTGTTGGCCTTTCGAGTTCTTTTTCGGATCCAATTTGAAATTTATCGGCATGGAATAATTCACATTTACAGGCTCGCCTTTCTGCCTGCCAGGAGTCCATTTAGGCATGGAATTTATCACACGCACAGCTTCTTCGTCGCAGCCGCCACCAATACCTTTCATGACTTTCACATCTGAGACACTGCCGTCTTTCCTGATGACAAAGCCGATAAACACGCGGCCTTCTATTCCAGCATCTTTGGCTTTCTCAGGATAATGGATATTGTTCGCGACATACTTCAGCAAGGCATTCGTTCCCCCAAGGAACTCAGGCATCTGTTCAACGATGTTGTAAACAGAGTCGTTCTTAGGCGTATTTAAATACCATGCAACATTCTCAGAAGGCTTAATTTTCGTAATGTTCATTCCATTGTGTTCTGACGGTATAAGAGAAAAAGCCTTGTTGTTTGGGTTTCCGTCCTTGTCGTAAGCGGCAATAGCAAGATTGTTTGTCTGACTTTTCGCGTCTTGACTTTCACTAACAAAGTGCCTATACTCGGTATAAGAACCGTCAGGATTGTAAATCACAGTGTCCACGCGAGGCCATGGCTCGTCTTCCCTGACATCAGCAAGGACAATCTGATAAGTTTCCGTAGCATCAATAGTGTAGTCAACAGTAGTTTTCACCTTATCGGTTTTCATTTCCTGCGCCGTCACTTTAGTGTTGACAATCATCAAGAGCGCCAACACCGGCAGCGTGGCCAACAGCCTCCACCAGAGACCCCTGGCCTTTTCGTTTCTTGTAATCATCTTGATTCGTTTTTTGGTTAGTATTAAACTGAAATTATTGCTCATTCCGCTGAAATCGACGGCCGTGCACTGCTGCAAGATCAGCATCATGTAGTTTCGTTTGTCTGTGCCAGTGGCCACCACATCGCGGTCGGCTTGGTACTCGTGAAGGCTTTGCAACTCCCGCTTGTACAGATAGATGAACGGGTTGAACCATTGCAGAATCATCATCACCTCGGTGAAGAGTATGTCCCAAGAGTGGTGGTGCTCGATGTGGCTCATCTCATGCCTCAAGATGTCGGGGTCAACATTCTCATCGGGGAAGAAAGCATAGCGCATGAAGGAGAACGGGCCTGACTCACGACCTGTGAAGACCGCTGTGAAGCCATCCATCTTGCGCTTGGGCGAGCGTATGATGAGCGCGATGATTTTTCCAAATTTGAAGAGGAACAGCAGCGTCATCACACCAACACCTATAATATATATGCCACCAATAACCTCCCACACGCTGAAGCGCGACTGCCCAGATGCTTTCACCGTCACCTCGGGCAGGACTGGCTGTCCGTCGGGCGTGACGACGACCTCGTTCAACACCACTCCGTTAAACAGGTTTTGCTTCCAGTTCACCACTTGCGGCAACTCCGTTCCCGAAAGCAGACCAAGAAGCGGCATGGCAAGAGCCAGCAGCATACTCGCCATCAGGAAGAAGCGATTGAACTTCAGGCGGTTGCCGTTGCGGAACAACAGGCGATAGACCAGCCATAGCACCACTGTGGTGACTGTGATAGGCAGAAGATGTCCGATTATAAGTTCTTGAGCTTTCATGACTTAACTCCTTTCTGAGGCTATGGCCTCGTCGATTGCCTTTCTCATCTCCTCAAGCTCTTCGATGCTGAAATTCTCCTTTTTAGCGAATGCCGATACGAGGTCGAGGTATGAGTTGTTGAAATAACGCTCCACCACGCTGCCCAGAAAGTTTTTCGAGTACTCGTCTTTGCTTATGACGGCAGTGTAGCGGTGGGCGCGGCAGAAAGTCTCGTGCTTCACAAATCCCTTGTTCTCCAGGATTTTTATGATGGTAAGCACGGTGTTGTATGCCGGTTTAGGTTTGGGGAAGGCCGCCATAATCTCGTTGGCGAAGCCCTGCCCTATACTCCAGATGACTTGCATCACCTGCTCTTCTGATTTAGTCAACTCTTTCATTTTCAACTATTTTTATTCGTTTATATACCTTTTTTATCATCTTTCGACACTGCAAATATACTAATTTTTTGAATATACAACTAATTTTTTAGTTTTATTTTTACTTTTTTCGTTTTTTTTCTTGAAACACAATAATTCAAGTGTTTTCATTAACCTTGATAACTGCATTATTATCCGATATAAACTGGATATAATCCCTTTATAGACTAAAAAGGGGATTTCAAATCCCCAAATACGAAACTGTCGGATTAATGCTTTCAGCATTGAGCTAAAGGTTGCAAATCCGACAGAACTGAGTCATTGGAAATCGCTGTATCAAGTAAAGATTGAGTGAAAGACTTTACATCGTGTCAGCCATCAGATCCTTTCTGCCGATGAGACTGAAAATGCTGATGTCGTTGTCCTCGTTCAAGATACGCAGGGCACGAAGAATCTCGTTGAGTGTCGAGCCACTGGTAGCAACATCGTCAATGATGAGGACATTCTGCTGACGGATAGTGGAGCACAATTCTTCGTCGGCCTTTGTCGCAAACTTCAAAAACTGCATCATATACGGACGAAAACGGCTCTTCTTCACATCTTTGGCAATAGTGAAATAGTCCTTCTGATGAATCAAGTCGAGCATTTTTTCAATCGACTGCTTCACTTCGTTTTTCTGGGCTTCCGTATAACGCGGTCTGCCGTCTTCGAGTTCGTCATCAAGATACTGTTTTTCAAAGGCGTCCATGTCGAAAGAAATGTTGGCAGGCAAAGCCTTTATCAATTCCATTTTCCGCAATGTCGGTTGGGCAAAACGATAGATATAGCGCATCATGTACTGATTGACTTTGCTTGACGACTCCGGCATAACAACAAGGTCGTAATCATAAAGATTGATTTTTCTGTCAAGGTTGTTTACCGCCCGTTGAATGAATTGTGTCAGGTCGTGATTGTTTTTCAAATCGTCAGTGAATTTCACATATTTGATGAATGAGCTGCGCAAATTGCTGTCAACCTGTTCAGCGAACTCGTAACCGTAGTAGAAGCATTTTCCAAACGCCTCAACCTGATAGCCTTCGCCCGTCAGACTGACAAGGTCGTCGCCTCCGTCATGTTCAAAGTCGAAGACAAACTTCTGTTCGTTTTCATCAAATGTCACGCCCATATCATTCAAGTTTTGCCAATGCAAAGATACACATTTTATTGAAATTCACGTTTTTTTCATTAACTTTGCAGAAAAATCCGCCTGTGAGAAAAAGATTTACCATAATCACCATAGTGGCCTTCCTCGCCTCTTCCCTCTTTGCCCAAAACCACACCACGGTTTACGGCAATCTCGGCGTGGAGAATGTGAACATCAGCGTTATCAATACACAATACGGTACAAGCACTGATGCAAAAGGGCATTATGAGCTACTTATATACCACAACGGCAAAGAGACCGCACTGCATTTTTCCTGCATAGGTTATCACGACACTATCGTCATGCTAAAACCCAAACAATTGCAACACGACTCGCTCAATCTCAGTTTTACGATGCAAAAGATGGACTATGAGATTCAGGAAGTGAGCATCACCGCCAGCAACGACTTCTACAGAAGCGGAACGGCAAGAAACATCGCCGACATAGCCTTTATCGACGGGAAGATTCTTCTGCTTGAAAATATGTCCAAGAAATCATCCTTGATCGTGCTTGATACCTTTGGCATAAAAGAATCACGCAAAAAACTCGACAACTTTTACGAGCAGATATACATTGATGCTTTCAATGACATAATTTTAGTAGGACAAGACAGTTGCCTGCAAGTCTGGGTGAACGCTGACAAAGACATCTTGCCTGTATCAACATTCTCTAGAGAATACTACCGCGAAAAGATGCTAAGGATATTGTGCGAATTCAACGGGGCTTACATCATCAAGAACGAGGTGCACGACAGAGGCGTTTATTACCTGAAACACAACCACGGCAAGACACAGAGTTTCTCGTACATCCTGAAAGAAGACCCCGACAAAAAGCCGCGGCCGCTATGCCATTTCCTCGACACCGTTGGTTATCAGGCATGCCAGTCGCAATGGGCTAGAATACAAGCAGAATATCACCAATACACACAGGAGAAAGAATGCGTCGATGTCATATACGACGGCGTTTGGGACGGCTACATGGTCGCTTTGGCCGAGACAAGCAAACTGACAGCCCTGATTCAGGCCTACTGCCACTTCGAGGCAAAAAATTACCACATCGCCATGCTGAAATTCGACGACTACATTCAATTCATTGACCTTGACATGCTAAACATTATAGAGATAGACCGTAATTTCAATACAAGTCAGAGGCGCAAGTTGAAAGTGCTGTCAGGTGAGAAATATTTCAAAAACCAGTTCTTCACTGACGAAGCCTCGGGCAAGACCTACGGGCTTTTTGTAAAAGACGGCATCAACTATCTCGGGCTTTACAACCCCGAAAAAGGAACTGTGTCGATGGGCGGCAAAGCCGGCAAGAGCATCTATCCCAGAGTATTCAAAGTCTATGGCGGCTATGCCTACAGCGTGTATTTCAACTCAGGCATGGGATACGGAATTATAAGTCGAGTGAGAATAGAATAATTTCCATATATTTGCACCCTAATTTTTAAAGTTACAAACCATGAAAATAGCCTTACCAACAAGAGAAGACGGCACCATAGACAGCCATTTCGGCCACTGCCAGTTCTACACCATCTGCACCATTGACGACAAACGCCAACCAGTAAGCTACGAGCGCATGGACTCGCCCGTGGGCTGCGGCTGCAAGAGCGACATAGCACCCAAGCTGCACGACATGGGCGTAGAAGTGATGCTGGCCGGCAACATGGGCGATGGAGCCGTCAACGTGCTGAGCCACAGCCAAATCAAGGTGGTGCGCGGATGCAGCGGCAAGGTGGAAGACGTGGTGAAAGCTTACCTGAACGGCACTTTAAGCGATTCGGGGATAGCCTGTCACGAACACGAATGCGGAAGCATCAGCCTGCCCGACAACCTTGAGATAAAACTGTAAAACAATCACAAAACAAAAAACTGTCGGATTAGTTAGTAATCCGACAGTTTTATTTTTTTCTGCAATCGCACCTCAACTGCGTTTACAGAACATCGTGAATAATATCAGAGCCTCCATAGGTGTGGCTTCCTGTGGTGGCGGCATTGCCAGTGTAGTGAAGGTCGCTGGCGCCCCAAAGACTGACTTTGATGTTGCCATCACAATGGATATATGCGTTGCTCGCGCCCAGCATGTTTCCTTCGCACTGGTCAACAGCAAATCCATACATTGCTCCGTTCACGGTCTTGATTATCTCGCTGGCATCATACAAGTCCATTCCAAGCTGGGTGACTTGTCCTGTCAATGTTGCTTTTGACGCACCGCTCATATCCAAATCAAGTTCATCGGCAAGAACATTTGCGTTGATTTTGGATGCTCCCGACAAGTCAATGTCAACATCATCAGCATCGATGTCGCAAATGAACTCCGACGCACCCGACAAATTCACATCCACATCAGAACCCGAGAGGCCGTAGCTGGAATTGAAACGCGCGGCGCCCGAAAGTTCTACGCTTCTCAGATTGGCGTTGTAAGGCAAAATCACCTTCATTTCCGACTCTTTATAGTTGCCTGAAAAAGCCTTGAGGCGAATTACCAGTTCATCACCTACTCTCTCAACCACCACTTTAGGCATGACATTCTCGCCCGCCGTGATGGTGATTTGGCTCACAGCATCGCTAACAGTGACATCAAAAGCATTGTGCACCTCAAGCTCGGTGTATGAGCCACCTGTTCCAAACTCCTTAGTGACAGGTTCTCCCGCATCTTTTCTACAACTGCAAAAAACTGCCAAAACTAGGACTGAAAGAATCACATAGTATCTTTTCATAACAATAACGCCTCTGTTATATACCATCGGGACATCGGTTCCTTAGTTTATTTAAAATGCAAATATACCTTTTTTTTCCGACATGACAGTCTTTTTAAAACATAAAACATGCATTAACACTTCCAAACATCAACTTTTAGAGGTGTAAAAACGTTTTTCTCCACCATACAAAAAAAGAGCCCCATGCAGAGGCTCTTCTACTTCCCTGAAGGGAAACATTATTTTGCAAACATATCTTTTATGCCGCCCAACGAGCCGAGCATATTGGTGGCTTCGTAAGGCAGATAGACGGTCTTGTTCTGCTGTCCGCCAGCAACCTCCTTGAGTGCCTCGACATATTTCACAGCAAGCAAGTAGTTCACGGGATCGGCCTTCTGGTCAGAGACGGCCTCGCTGATTTGACGAATAGCGCGAGCTTCAGCTTCAGCTTGCAGAATCTTGGCCTGTGCCTCACCTTCTGCACGGAGTATGTTGGCTTGCTTCTCAGCCTCTGCGGCATTTATCTCAGCCTGCTTCTCACCCTCTGAATTGAGGATTTGCGACTGTTTCTCACCCTCTGCCTTCAGAATCTCGGCACGACGATTACGCTCTGCCTGCATCTGCAGTTCCATGGTGCGGCGGATGCTCTCGGGTGGTGTGATATCTTGAAGCTCGACGCGGTTCACCTTTACACCCCACTTGTTGGTAGCATCGTCAAGCACGTTGCGCAGCTTCGAGTTGATGGTGTCGCGCGAGGTAAGGGTCTCGTCCAACTCCATCTCACCAACAACATTACGAAGAGTGGTTTGGGTCAGTTTCTCGATGGCTACAGGCAAGTTCTGAATCTCATAAACCGCCTTCATCGGGTCGACAATCTGGAAATAAAGCAGTGCGTTAATCTCAGTCATTACGTTGTCTTTGGTGATAACGCTCTGTTTGTCAAAGTCATAGACCTGTTCACGCATATCGATGCGGCTGCTTCGTGCCATACCGCCATTCTGACGACGTACAATAGTGTCCTTGGCACGCTCCACGATGGGCAGTATCACGTTGATACCAGCCGTCATGGTTCGGTTGTACTTTCCAAGACGCTCGATAATCATAGTCTCGGACTGCGACACGATTTTGATTCCGCTGAGGACATAGATTACCACAAGGGCAATAAGAACAATTAATACAATGTGCATAATAATTTGATTTTAAGGTTATTTTATTGGTTATTAATTATTTACTAACATAATTTGACTGTCAGAACGAGGCTGTCGCGCGAGACGACCTCCACCTCTTCGCCTTTTTGGACTGTTTTTCCTTCACACTCAACAGCCTTCCAATCATCGCCGTCGATGGCCACGCGACCCGTGTGGGCTGTTGCATCGATGGTCTCCGACACAACACCTTTGCGCCCTATCAGCGCGTCAACGTTGGTCTTAACGTCTTTCGCCCTCTTTTCCAGAAAACGAATAACCACTGGTCTGACAAAAATGAACGCAAGCATCGAAACAACCGCAAAAATAGCAAGCTGCCAAAGGTTTGAAAGTCCGCAGAAAGCACCCAAACCAGCCAATGCTGCGCCTATTGCGAAACAAATGACACCGAAACCGGCAGTCGCTATCTCAACAATTACCAGAATGATTGCGGCTATAAGCCAATAATAATACACTTCCATAGTCATTATTTTAAGTTACACTGCAAATTTAGCTATTAAAATAATACAAACAAATGGGTTGCAACATTGTATTTGGATTTTTTCCATAAAACTAAAAAGACATGGTAAAAAACGAGTGGTCAAGGACTGCAGAACATATTATTTGTCAGCAAATCAAATCTGATGTCATCAGGATTTTATTCTTTTCCATAATCTCAAGACAAAATTCGAAAACCAAGGCATATTGTTGAATCTAAGTGAGCCGTACTCGTGCAGTTCTGCACCGAAACCCTTGTAGAAGCGTGCCAAACCATCATCATCAGAGCCTTCAAAATCAAACGAGGAATATTTCTTGCAGCCCTCCTTTATTACATGATCAACAAGGTAAGTCATCGCCTGAAGTTGTTTGCCTTTGGGGCTATTGCCAGAGAACAAAAAAGTGAGTGTGCGTCCATCGCTGACAAACAAAGCCGCAGAAAGCAACTTTCCGTCAGCATCCAAAACACCTTTAATAAAAGCGCTTCCTCTTTCAATGGCGACAGACGACAAGACACGAAGGGTCTCGTACGACCTTTCGTCGAAAGACGCAAGAAGGAGTCGTCTGTCCGTGTCGAACAAGTTTATCACATCGTCAATATCCACATCATCGCACACAGAGAGTCCACCTTTCTGCGCTTTCGACAAATTGCGGCGAGTGTTTTCATGATAGCACGACACAATCTGCGAATAATCATCATCAAGGTCAAGCTCATAATTGGAATGCTGTCGATGAAGATCCTGTGATTTATTGTACTCATTAAGGTTTATCTCGGCAAACAAAAAAAGAGACTTGGCTTTAGCGATAAAACTATCCAATTGAGTAGAAGTCACTTCGACATTGGAGAAGACTCCCAACTTTTGGACAAAAAAAGGCTGACACAAATATTTAACCCCCATTTTCTTCCGCCACGTCAAAGGCATAACAGCACGGTAGTCATCTTCAACAAGCGCTTCCCAGCACGGGCTCACAGCATCAAGATACCACGAATAGGCATAGACAAGCGTGTTGTGCGAGCGCGCAATGCACTCATCCCACCTCTGCTTATCTAATTCACTATGCACCAAATGTTTAATCATAGCATATACTCTATCATTCTCCTATACATCTCGGGCCAGCCATGCCAACGTTTCTTTCCGCCAAGGGTCTCGTTATGAGTGAGATAACAGAATGTTCCATTAACCTTTTTCACTTCGTCAATGACGTTTTTGGCCACCTCTAACGACTGTTCGGCATCAAGGTCCTGATAATCACGCAGCGTGCCGTCCATAATAGCGAAAGGATGTACTGTCAGGTTTGTTGGAGCATCGTTTTCTATGTCGAAAAACCTGAACGGTCTTGATGTTCCGGCGCGAAAGCCCTGATGCGAAGCATAGCCCATTGTGTAATCGTCAGTGATGTCAAGTTCTATAAGGTGTTGATAGCTGTGTGGCAGGTTGAAATGCAAAAAGTGGAAACGGCTCTGAGTCACCTCGCGGTTTAGAATAGACGACAGACGTTGCATCTCCTTCCCAATACGTTCAGGCTCAGCGTATGATGCGAAAGAAGGGTGAATGCCCACTTCAGCATAGTCGCCAATGTGCTTTATGAGGTTTTGAAAAGCTGTATTGCGTATCGACACGCTCTTATCGTTGGGGTTATAGTCACCGCAAAGGATGAAATAGACCGGCCTAAGGTGAAATTCCTTCTGTAGCGAGAACTGTAATTCATACGAATCGAAGGGGTCGGCATCGGAGCCCATCAAGACACGCATACGATAGCGCACGTCGTCCTTCCTATGGGCCAGAAAATCGCGGGCAAAACCTCCGACGGTGCGAAAAACACCTTTGTTTTTGTACGACCATGCCGCATCTATATCATAGGTTGGCAAAAACTCGAACTCATGTTGCGAAGAGAGACCCGGAAAGCGTTCCTTTAGCCTCGAAAACAGCATCTGCGCCCATATCTCCGCAATGGGCTTTTCGAGTATGCCGTATTCATAAAGACACGATGCCTCGGGACGGAAACGGTTGTAGCAGTCAGGCTTGAAAGGCAGGTACTCCTCATAACGCGACACCACATAAAACACGGCGGCGAACACATCAAAAGGAATGCACGAATGCTGCGAAAACACAGGAAAAAACACAACATTGTCCTCAAAAGAGGAAGGATTAAGCGTCTGCATGCTGATGTCGTGTTCAAAAAGCAGATTGGTGGACTTCACAAACAACTCATTGGCGATAGGAGCGTCACCATAGTGCATTTTGGGGCCTAGATACCGCAAAAAGGCCTCTTTCTTGTCAGTAAGCTCGCACTCCACACCAAGCAAGTCGAAGAACACCAAATCGAGCGCATAATGCACACGATTGGTTATTTTGTCAACTAAAACGAGTATTTTCATACTACAAAGGTAATGTTTTTTTGAATAAAAAACGTTATCGTAAGGAAAAATGTGGTATTTTTGTTGTTTAAAATTCACTCTGATGGAAAACTTCATAGTATCAGCCCGAAAATACCGTCCTGTAACGTTTAACACTGTTGTCGGACAGCAGACCATCACCTCGACATTGAAAAACGCCATCCGCAACAACACCGTGGCACAGGCATTCCTGTTTTGCGGCCCGCGTGGCGTGGGCAAGACGACTTGCGCCCGTATCATGGCAAAAACGATAAACTGCCTAAACCCCACCCCCGACGTCGAAGCATGCAACGAGTGTGCGTCGTGCAAAGCCTTCAACAACAACGCCTCTTTCAACATTTACGAACTCGACGCCGCATCAAACAACTCCGTAGAAGACATTCGCAACCTTGTTGAGCAAGTCAGGATACCCCCGCAGATAGGCAACTACAAAGTTTACATAATCGACGAGGTGCACATGCTCTCGGCACAGGCTTTCAACGCTTTCCTTAAAACCCTTGAGGAGCCGCCAGCGTATGCCAAGTTCATCCTCGCCACCACTGAGAAGCATAAAATTCTGCCCACCATCCTCTCGCGATGCCAGATTTTCGACTTCAAACGCATCACTCCCGACGACATCGCCAAACATCTTGCCTACGTAGCACAGCAAGAAGGCGTAGAGGCTGAACCCGAGGCTCTCAGCGTTATAGCGCAAAAGGCCGACGGAGCTCTGCGAGACTCACTTTCCATCTTCGACCAGATGGTGAGTTTCACTGGCAAAAAAATGACATACAAAGACGTAATCAACAGCCTTAACGTCCTCGACAACGACACATATTTCCAAGCCATTGACCATATCCTTAACGGCGACATCAGCAGCACGTTGCTCCTGATTAACGACATCATAGAGCGCGGATTCGAGCCTCAACACTTCATCAACGGCTTCGGCACACACCTCCGCGACCTCCTCGTCAGCAAAGACACCGCCACCACACAACTCATCGAGACAAGCGACAAGATGAGGCAACGCTATGCCGAACAAGCCACCAAAGCTCCCCTGCCTTTCCTCATCAAAGCCTTGGCCATCAACGACCAGTGCGACATCGACTACCGAAACAGCAACAACAAACGCCTGCACTTAGAGATTGCACTGATGAAGATGTGCGCATTATGCAACGCCAACCTCAGCACACCAGTAAACACAGCGCCCGTAACCAACACTATTGCAACTGCACCAAAACCGCAACCACAGCCACAACCCCAAGCACAACAACCCGTGCAACAGGTTCAGCCTAAACCACAGGTGCAACAACCCGTGCAACAGGTTCAGCCTAAACCACAGGTGCAACAACAAGCACCACAGCCCGCAACTCCTGTACAGACAAGCCCAACCCCGACAAATACACAACCACAAACACAAACCGAACAACCTCAACAAAACACGGCCTCGACACCAATCATAAGGCGCAGGACGAATACTACAAGCTCCATATCCATAAACACCGTTACCGAAAACAAAACCGAAGAAATCATTGAGACAGAAAAAACGACTCCTTTCACCGAGCAGCAGCTTGTATCGGAGTGGAAAGCCTTCGTCGAGAGTTATAAGGCAAAATCGCCCAACTTCGCCAACCTTATAGGGAAATACCAACCCACACTGAAAGAGAATTTCAAAATCATGTTCGAGATTGACAACCAACCGCTTTACGAGCACAACACCGAGGGAGTGGCTGCACTGAAAAACCATCTCAAGGACAAACTTAAAAACAACGTCTTCACCCTAAACCCTGTCATTGTCGAGAAACCGGTCGTCGACCAAGCCTATACTGACAAAGACAAATTCGAAAAGATGGTGGAGAAAAGACCTTTACTCAACACAATGAGAAACGAGCTCAAACTTGAAGGAGACTTATAAAAAGAAAAAAAATACAGACATGAAAAGAAACAAATTATTCATTATGGCATTACTCACAACATTAGCCTGCGGATGCACTTCCAACAACGGGAAGGATGACGAAAAAACCGCAAATGAAACCATTCCGGCTCTCAACCTAGCCAACATGGACACCAGTTTCAAGCCTGGCGACGACTTTTTCCGCTATTGCAACAACAACTGGCTGAAAAACAACCCCATTCCTGATGAATACACCAACTATGGTGCTTTTGCCGAACTCGACAACAAGAGCAACGAGCAAATCGACCTTATAATAAAAGAGGTGTCAAACGACACTACTGCCCAACACGGCAGCATAGCCCAGAAGATTCGTGACTTCTACAACGCCGGCATGGACACTGTGGCCATTGAAGAGCGCGGCTACAGCGAGCTTCTGCCCTATTTCGAACTCATCAACGGCATCAACAGCAAGGACGAGCTGCCCGCACTGATAGCCAAGCTGCACTATGAAGGCTTTGGCGGTCTGTTCGGCGACTTCGTCATGTCAGACCCAAAGAACGCCGAGATGATGATAATGCACCTCTATCAAGGCGGACTAAGCCTCCCCGACCGCGATGATTACTTCGGTGACGACGAGAAGAAACAAGAAATGCACCAAATGTTCAAGCAACACGTTGCAAAGATGTTCGAGCTCACTGGCACCGAAAGCGAAGCAGCCAAGCAGAAAGCTGAGGGTATTTTCGCCTTCGAGACACGCCTTGCCGAGAAGTCGATGGACCGTGTAGCACGCCGCGACCCCGACACTACCTACAACAAGACCTCCATGGCCGACCTGTGCAAGATGTCGCCTGCTTTCAACTGGGACACATATTTCACCCAATTGGGCATGCCCGCGTTCGACAGCCTTAATGTTGGAATGCCAGAATTCATCAAAGGCCTCAACGAGACACTTAAAGCTACTGACCTCAGCGTGATAAAAGACTACCTGACATGGAAAGTCATAACTGAAAGCGCATCTATGCTTAGCAGCGACCTCGACAAAGAAAACTTCAACTTCTACGCCAACTACCTTTACGGACAAGAGCAACAACGCCCACGCTGGAAACGCATCATTGGAGCCATGAACGGATGCCTGGGCGAAGCCATAGGACAGCTTTATGTTGAAAAGAACTTCCCTAAAGAGGCAAAAGACCGCATGATTGAGCTCATCGGCAACCTGCGCAAATCGTTAGGCAACAGAATCCAGAACCTCGATTGGATGACCGACGAGACCAAAGCACGCGCACTCGCTAAGTTGGATGCCATTAACGTGAAAGTGGGCTATCCCGACAAATGGCGCGACTATTCGAAATATGACGTCACTCCTGAATCCTACTTCCAGAATGTCAGAAAGGCCAGCATATACGAAAGCGACCGCGAAATCAACAAGTTGGGCAAGCCCATCGACCGCGAAGAGTGGTTCATGACACCACAGACTGTAAACGCTTATTACAGCCCAGAATATAACGAGATTGTGTTCCCTGCCGGAATTCTTCAATCTCCATTCTTCAACAACGATGCCGACGACGCCATCAACTACGGCGGTATCGGCGTGGTGATAGGCCACGAAATGACCCACGGCTTTGACGACGAAGGCCGCAAATACGACAAAAACGGCAACCTCAACGACTGGTGGACCGAAAAAGATGCCGAACAGCTCAAACAACGCACACAACGTCTCGTCGAGCTCTTCAACGAATTTGAGCTGAGAGGACACCACATCAACGGTGAACTCACCTTGGGCGAGAACATCGCCGACCTCGGTGGTCTCAACGTGGCATGGGATGCTTACCAGATGACAGAAGAGGCAAAAGCCAACAAGAGCATTGACGGATTCACACCAGCACAGCGTTTCTTTATCAGCTACGGCACCATCTGGCGCAACAACATACGCGACAAAGCCCTTGAGCGCCGCATTCTCGAAGATGTACACTCACCAGCGGAAGCCCGCGTGAACCGCACCCTGTTCAGCATGCCGCATTTCTACGAGGCATTCGAAATAAGCCCCGAAGACAGACTCTACATCAAACCTGAGGATAGAGCCAATATATGGTAATGACTTATTGACACGAGACCGCGTGACACGAGATTAGTTTTGATTCTCGTGTCACGGGTCCCGAAGTCACGAGTCAAAAAAAACACTTTTTAATAAATATGCAAAAGCGAAATGAGCTTTAAAAAGAAAATAGGCAAGTTGATGCTTAAAATGGGAGGCTGGACACCCATCGGCAACATTCCCGACGACGTGCGAAAATGCGTCGTCATCGAGGCTCCACACACCTCCATACATGACTTTTTCGTAGGAATAGCCTATTTCTGGTACATAGAGAGGTCTGTCAGCATCATGATGAAAGCGGAGTTTTTCAAGACACCGATAATGCGCTTCATGCTGAAGAAGCTGGGCGGAATACCAGTAAACCGAGGACACCGCAACAATATGGTCGAAAAGATGAACCAAGAGTTTGCCAGTCATGATAAGATGAACCTCGTGATTTGCCCTGAGGCTACCCGAAAGAGGGTGGATCGTTGGAAGAAAGGCTTCTACCTCATAGCCGAAGGCGCCAACGTGCCCGTGGCCTTGGGTTTCATCGACTACAAGAAAAAAACATGCGGCGTTGGCCGAATGATGACCATCACAGGCGACTACGACAAGGACCTTGCCGATATTTGGGAATTCTACAAAGACATTAAAGCAAAGCACCCCGAAAGATTCAACCTCGATGAGCAATACAGAACACAAGAACATTGAGATAGAGCGCAAGTTCCTCGTCGTCAACAATGACTATCGTGCCCAAGCCGTCAGGAAAAGCGAGATAGCGCAAGGTTATATCGGCACACAGCCCGGCAAGACGGTCCGCATCCGCATAAAGGATGACAAAGCCTTTATCACCATTAAAGGGAAACGCAACGAAAGCGGGCTTTCGCGTTTTGAATGGGAAAAAGAAATCGACATTGAGGATGCCAAACAACTCATGCTACTATGCGACACGCCCATCATCACAAAGACACGACTTTACATCCCAGCAGGGGAACTGACTTTCGAGGTTGACGAGTTCCACAACGAGAACGAAGGCCTTGTGGTTGCGGAAATAGAGCTTCACGACGAGAACGAGACCTTTGTGCATCCACAATGGCTCGGCATGGAAGTCACCAACGACAAGCGGTTCCATAACTCGCACCTCACCAAACGACCGTATAAGGATTGGGATAAAAACTGAGATAAGCCATGATTGACGTTCAGCCTAAAATACACGACAAGTTCACCTTGGAGCTGAAAATAGGCTTCCACTCGCTGCAACAGGAGCCTATAAGCAACTATGAGGTCAATATATGGTCGTGCCTGCCCGACAGCCTTGACATCAATCCGTCGAAATACACCAAAACAGACTTCTACAGAGACATCAAAACCAATCTTAGGCTTATCACCCCTTCTTTCAGCCTTGAGCAGATTGCCAACGACGAGAACAATATTCCACTAAAGGAACTGACCAATAGCATTACTCAACTGCAAAGGGACAATACGGACAAGAACATCGCACAATTCCACCACAACGTAAAAATGTACGCTGCCATTGCAAAGAGCGCCTTTCGTGACGGCCTGAACGAATTGCTGAAAGGGCACCCCGAAGCCGAGGCACTTCGGCAATATGTCAGAAACGCCATTAACGTACTTTCCAACTTCAGGAACGTACACAACTCCATCAAGGAGATGCCCGACGAGATAACCACATCTTTCACCCTGTGCGACGAGTTTCTGAGCAACATATACGAACAATACGTCTTCAAGGCTTACAACACCGAAACGATTAAAAACCGTCCCGACATACATGAATGGATGCGCTGGACATTGGAGAACGAGCTTGAATACAAGAAACGGAACGGGTTCATCCATGTCGACAAAAGTCCGACTGACAACAACGCAGAATTCGTAAGCCGCGCCGGACAACTCAAGAAATACGTCGAGGGTGAGCTCTATCTCAAGGCCAACAAACTGAGCAACAATTTCTTCACCGAACAGATCTTTTTCGGCATAGCAGCCATTTTGGCCATGCTTGCCTCCACCCTTCTTACTTACCATTTCAGTGACGAGCTGTCAAACTTCACACTGCCTGTCCTTATCGCCATAGTGTTGATTTACGCACTCAAGGACCGCATCAAGGACTGGGTGAAATACTTCTATTCCAACCATCTCAAGAAATACCTCTTCGACAGCCGTACCTGGCTGCAACAGAAAGGAGAACCGTTGGGCCTGCTTAAAGAAGGATTCCTTTTCGTGCGCAACAGCAAAGCATATCAGGAAATAGGACATCTGCTCAAGCGCGACACTCTAACACAGAATGTGGCAAACCGAAACGAGAAGATAATGCTATACAGGCAGCAGATTCGCCTCTTCAAGAACCGCTGGACCAGCAAAAGCCACTATCCTTTTGTCGGCATCAACGAGATTATTGGCTACAACATCAGCAGCTGGGTACGCAAAATGGACAACCCCGACATGCCTCTCAGCGTCTTCGACGAAAGTAACGGCAACATCACCTTAGGCGAGAAAAACTACCGCATAGACTTTGTGATAGAATGCAGTTTCGAGGGACAAACGGAATACAAGTCCCTCACACTCGTATGCAACAGGGATGGAATCAGAGAGATTGAGACCGTTTGACGACGATCACTTGCTTATCATCACTTTTGCAGCCTCACCACCATTTGTACGGATGAAATAAACACCATTGGCAAAGTCACTGAGATCAAGCTGGGTCTCGCCACTATTTATACAACTCTTTTTAAGGGTTTTCCCATTCATGTCAATAATATCAACCTCAGCGTCTTTGTCTGAAATAACATTGACGATACCTGTCGAGGGATTAGGATTTACAATCAAACTGCCTTGCTCCTTGCCAGACTGCTCACTGATGCCATCGGTCTTGCCCACGAAGAAGTCGTGGATATATTCCATATAGCCGACATCGTTACTTGTCGAAGTGTACCAGTCGTGCGTGCCACCCACCACCTTAAGATGTTGCAGTTCCGTTTCGCAGTCGTATTTATAGCTAATGAAACGCAAGCCATCGTTCTTAAGGTCGGGAAGCGTGTCGATTACCACATCAGTATTGAAACTATTGGACATTTTCCAGTAATCAATAATGGCATCGACACCCAAGCCCAATGTCATGCCGAAGTATTGCGAGTAGCCATTATAACCCACCACATCGTCGCTAGTACCGTGGATGTGCAGCAAGCGCACTGGCGCAGGAGGCACTTGGTTTGCCAGCGAGTTTGTTATCAGTCCGCTGACTGGAGCGCAAGCGTTGATGCGGTCGCTATGCTCTATAGCCATGCGGTGCGTCATGAAACCTCCCATTGAGAAACCTGTGAAGAAAACGCTGTCCTGGTCGATGGAGTATTGTGTGCTGAGTGTGTCAAGCAGAGCCATCAGGAAGCCAGAGTCGTCGATGGTGCTACTCATCAAGCCAGCGTTCCACATGGTGCCCATACCTTGATTAAGCGCCTGAGGTGCAACAACGACCCAATTATAATAGTTTGCCACATACGAGAGGTTGAAACTGTTGTTCACATTGGTCACATTGTCGCCAAGTCCGTGCAAGAAAAACACTATTGGCAGAGGTCTGTCAATAGTGGCTGGGGCTTTTACGATATACTGACGTTGGGAGTTCTGCCATTGAAAAGTCTGTATTTGTGCATTCAATACGGTTCCGCTAACAATAAGCATCAAAACTGCAACAATAGTTGAAATTATTACTTTTTTCATTACGATGGATTTTATAAAACACTGCAAAGTTAGAAAAAATTTGATTGTTCAACAATTATGATTCCGCATTTACAAAAAGTTGACTTTACAAACGGGCAAGCGGAAAAAACAAAAGACGGCGTAACAAAACAGAAGCCGAATAATGAATCACAACAAAAACAAACAAGATAATAGGTGGGCAAAGAAACACTCACATCACCATGTGGGCAAGCAGCTACTCCGACCTATAGAACGACCACAGCAGTATATTCTTCGGCTCATCTTTCACAAGACGCTCGACATACCTCATGCCCCTTGTGGAGATTGTCACACAGCCCTGGCAGCTTGGGGTGTGCAAAGGAATGTATTTCTTGTGTCTATTCTGGTCAACCCAGCGGGAGGAATGAATCAACAGTCCCCGGCCATAAGCATTGCTGTTTTCCTTGTCCAATCCACGCAAACGGAAACTCCGCATCAAACGCGAGCCATGTTCGTTACGCAACACCTCAAAGCGCCCAAGCGATGAACAGTTGCTGTTGACTTTATTGCTGAATACAGGTTGCGAGGCTGTATTGGCCAATCCGCTGCCGTGCATGCAACGCGCCGTGGCTACGACATCATGCTTAGCGAAGTCCCACACATAGAAACGCGGTGTCCCCGACGGGACAGCATAATTCACAAAAAAACAATAATTGGTACTTAATCCGTGTTTAAAAGCATAACTCTCGGCCTCAATGGAGAGTTCTTGTAAATCGGCCGTTCTCACCGATGGACCCTGACCGACTTTTACAATTGCATACACCAATGCCAAAATCAGCAAGACCGCCAACAAAGCCCCTCCGACAACACCCTTCTTTTTCTTTGAAGAGCCTTTGCGTTTGGTTGAGGGTTTCTTTTTGGTGGTTTTCTTGCCTTTTTTTGTAGTCATTGTCAGTATTCCAAGCGAAGGTTGTCTATCCAGAGTGTATTGCCTAGCTCGCCTATGAAAGCACCACAGCTACCGGATGTCACCGACACGATAAGATGCGTGACAGGCGTGTCGGGCGTGCCCCACTCGTCTTCATGGATAGGCACAACTTTGCCTCTGCTGTTTTTTGCATAGAGCATGGTATAGCCGGAAGAACGAAGTCCCATATATTCCTCATATTGAGGATAAACCGACCTATCACCGTATATGATAGGCATCCTGAAGTCGGTCTTCCAACCGTTGGTTGACTTGTCAATATGATAGATGGCAGTACCGACACGCTTTGCATGGATGTTGCCTTTTTCGTCTTCCCAACGATTTTGCAGTATCACAACAACCTCAGATGGATCGTAGCCGGCAAAGGTGGTATGACGGAATGTTGTTCCTTTGGTCAGCTTGCCACTGTTCTGTATAAAGGCTTTATAATCCATGACAAACGCCTTTGGACGCTTGGTGAACGGTATTCCCCAGTCCATATTGGAATATGGGTCGCTCACGCCTTTGATAGGCTCAATGAGTTCGCCGAGATAAACTGAACCAGCGGCCAACACGTTTATGTCAATTCCTATCACTTTGCACGATGCATATTTTGTCTCCAGCTTAGCGCAAAGACCGCTTGGACCCTTATCTGGTGTAAGGTTGGTGCTTGTCTTTGTCAAGCCCGCCACAACAGCATAGGCGTTTGAAGTTCCCCATTTGGTCTTCGAATAGTTGAAAGGCTCGTTTTTGTCAATGGTATCGGTTGGACCCGGCAAGTAAAGAGTCTTGACATTGCCTCCGAAAATCTTCGATTCCTTGATATGGCGCACAGTCCAATGTTCAAAATCGGCATATTTGAGCGTTTCGTATGTCTGAGCGCATACACTATTTACAACCAAAACACTGATTGTCAGTAAAAAAGAATTAAAAAAACGATTCATCTTAAAATATAAATAAAAAGTTCAAAATACCATTATTCAAAATCCGTGCCTTTTTTTCACTTGAATTTCTTCCACAGAATGTTAACCAACCAATCGGGCAGAATAGCGATAAGCGGCGGCAGATAGATGTTCATGAAACCAGGTGCAACGATGCGTTTCTTGCGGAACATCCCCTTCAAAGCACGTTTCACGAGCCACTCGGGAGTGCCAATAATGCCAACATTGACACCCAACTTCATCAAACTTGGCTTTAGTCCGTACAGAGGTGTTGCAATAGCAGCTGGACATACCGTTGTCATTCCCACTCCGTAAGGTTTCATCTCGTATGATAGCGACTTGCCAAAACTTCTCAGATAAGCTTTTGTTGCGGAATAGGTGGTTATGCCAGGGCAAGGTAATTTTGCTGCCATCGAGGCGACACTAAGCATGAAGCCGTGACCACGTTTTTTCATGTCGTTGCCGAACAGAATCATCAACTTGGTGGGTGTCATCACGTGGAGGGTGTTCATCAACGTCATGCGCGGCTCGTCTTCGGTCATCAGCTCTTTGAAAAAGAACATTCCAGCATTGCTGATGAGGATGTCAACCTCCATGTTGTTTTCCTTGCAATAGTTGTACAAATCGGCGGCAGCGTCATCGGTGGCTAGGTTCTGGTAACGCCACATCACATTGACGCCATATTTTGATTTCAAGTCGTCGCTTGTCTCTTGCAGCTCTTTTTCCTGATTGCTTACCAAAAGCAAGTCGCACCCTGCCTCTGCAAGACGCTCGGCATAGCGCAATCCCATGCCTGAACTGCCACCTGTAACAAGCGCAAGTGGGGTCTTCCCCCACTCTGCTTTCAGTTTATCAACTTTCTTTTTGAACGATTTCATTTTCCTTCGTTTTCTTTTTCAGCCTTGTCAATCTCACGTTGCAGGTAAGCAGGCATATTATCGACACAGTTGTGACACTTCATCTCGAGGGTGTACATACGTCCGATGCAGTAGTTGGAGTGTTTGCAGCCACTTCGTTCCACTTCGCCCGACTTGAGTTTGTTAATGAAGTCGGTGTCATGGATTAGGGCACGAGCCATTTGCAGAGCTACAAAACCCGAGTTGAGAACCTCTTCCATCTTCTGTTTCGACACCATACCGCCTACGTAGATGAGCGGCATTTTGAGGTTTTCACGGAATATCTTGGCCTCATCAAGGAAATAAGCCTCTTTGTAAGGCACTGTGGGTATCACGATGCGTCCGCCGATGTAAAGGCCAGCCTTAAGCCACCAGAACTTCTTGAAATCCATGTAGTGTGCTAATGTCTTAAGAGGCATGGCGCCACGCATCACCTGCATCGGAGCCTTGCTTACAAAGCCAGCAGTAAGGACGAGGGCATGAACACCCAGTTTTTCAAGCTGTTGGCACACCTTGATGCACTCTTCGCGTTGCATACCGCTCTTGAAACCATCGTTCATGTTAACCTTGACAACCACAGCCATATCGTCGGCAGCAGCACGCATCACCTCTTCTATAACCATATTCATGAAACGCATACGGTTCTCGAGACTTCCTCCGAACTCGTCTTTTCGACGATTGGTGTAAGGCGACAGGAACTGGCTAATCAGATAACCATGGCCAGCGTGTATCTCGACACAGTCGAAACCAGCTTTGCGAGCCAGGTTGACAGCATTGCCGAAGTCTTTTACCATTGCTTCTATCTCTTCTTTACGCAGCTCTCTTGCGAATGTCGGAGAATAGAGGTTGAATCCGCCAGAAGCGCCAACAGGCATACATCCGCAAGTTGCGCGATGCGTCATGTTGCCGCAGTGGCCAAGCTGAATAGAGGCCTTAGCTCCTTCGGCATGGATGGCATCAGTCATGCGTTTCAATGCAGGGACTATCTCCTCACGCATCCACAACTGACCGTCGAACGACAGGCCCGACTGACACACAGCAGCATAAGCAACCGTTGTCATACCCACTCCACCACGCGACACAGCCACATGATAGTCATATAAATCTTGCGAAGGCTTGTTGCCATACGCCATATTCTCGAATGCAGCAGAACGAATCACGCGGTTACGCAGCGTGATAGGTCCTATCTGACAAGGGGTAAATATTACTGAATCCATTTTGAATTAATGTATTTTTTTGACTGCGGGACTCGCGGCACGAGACACGCGAACTTCTAACTTTTAACTAATAAATAAAAGGTATCATCCTCTTCACTTTCTTGGTATCCAGTTCTTCGCCGAACTCTTCCTTATAGCGCTCGTAGATGCGTGCGGCACGGGGGCCAAGGTTAGCGAACGTCCAGAGAGCGAACACAGCACCTGCCCACGACCATGTCAGTACAGCAAAACCAACCCACTCCACGAACTCGCCAAAATAATTGGCCGAAGTGACAAACCTGAAGAAACCATCTTTGGGCAGATAGTGCTTGGTGTCGCCAGGCTTGCGCAAATTGCGGATAATATCGTCAGACTGTATGTTGATATACATGCCGATAATGAACACTATAAAACCTATGATAAACTGTGGCGATGCCAACCAATCGTGCGGATAATAGTCATCAGGCGAGACATAGAAAATCCAACCGCCCTGCATCAAAGCATTCATCGTGTTGAACAAAACGCCCATAAGGACAATGGCAAGAGGCATTTGGCTGTTACCCCTTATCTTGAACGGGAACACAAATGAGCGTTGAAAATAATGCAGTTCGAACAAAAACAGGAAAGCCAGTCTTATCATATCAAAACGACGGTCTGAGAAGAACCACAGCAAAAGCATTGCTATGAAAACTGGTGACTCCATCAAGATCCAACCGAACTTGTTATTGACCGACGGCCCCCATTTCTTCGTAAAGAACTTGCCGTAGCCGGCATCAACGAAAAACAACGAAACAAAAACAATGACTGCAATCGAAGACATTGTTATCAAGAATATGTTGAATATGTGTTGCATAAGTATGATTTTAACGATGCAAAAGTAAGAAAACACAACCAAGGCTGCATTTTTTTTCACCATAACCGCCTTTTTAGCATACAAAATGCCGTTTCTGATAAACAAAACATTGATACAGGTGCTTTGACAATGCCAATGACAACCGACAACTGGCAAAACACGAATAAAAAAATCACCATTTAACACACGCTGTTAATATAAAAAGGTGTAACTTTGCGTTGTATTTATGAATAAAATCATTACCATGAAAAAAATAATACTTTCAATTATCGCTCTTTGTCTTGCAGCAATGACAAACGCACAAGTCATCGAGAAAACCTATCAATTCGACAATTACAAAGTCGAGGCCATAGGCCAATACGAACGCATCACATTCGACGACTGCATGCAGTCGGCACTGACTGGACAGCCTGATTTGCCATGGCAGGGCGTTAGCTTGATGTTGCCTCCACACACCCAAGCTGCCAGCATCATGGTTGAATTTGACAATTTTGTTGAGATCGAAGGAAGCCATACCCTTTATCCCCATCAGTCGGCAAAGGCCTATTCCGACATGACACGCCACGCTTTCGAGAAAGACATGAACATATACCAATCGTCAGAAGTCTATCCACAAAATGCTGTTGGCAAGGTCACAACACAATACCTTAACGGCGTCGGCATCGCTTTCGCCTCATTCTGCCCTGTAAAATACATCCCTTCCACAGGAAAAACAATGATTGCCAAAACCGCAAAGGTGACGTTGAAAGCAGAGCCTACCAAACGCAAAGACACTCGCAATGTGTGGCTAACGCCAGCCAACCGAATGACAATGAACAGATTGGTGCAAAACCCAGAAATGGCAACGAGATATGAGACCGATGTCGTGACGCTTCCAGACTACGACTTGCTCATCATAACCACTCCCACCTACGACCCAGAGGTTGTTGGCGACTCCGACCAAATCAGCTTCGCACAATACATTTATTTTTACGAATTACGCGGTATCCGTGTCCACTGCGTCAACACAGAGACCATATATCAGAACATGGAAGGACGCGACTTAGCTGAAAAAATCCGCAACTATATCATCCAGGAATACGACGAAAAAGGCATCTCCATGGTGCTTCTCGGCGGCGACACCGACCTTGTGCCATATCGCGGATTCTACGGCAACGTGCTTAGCGGCGGTAGCTACATGACTGATGAAAACATTCCAGCCGACCTCTATTATGCTGGCCTTGACGGCACTTGGAACGACAACAACAACGAGTTATGGGGAGAAGAGGGCGAAGACGACCTTCTACCAGAAGTCGGCATAGGACGTATGTGCTTCAACAACCTTACCGAGTTCGCCAACATCATGCACAAGACATTCAGCTACCAAGACAATCCCGTTTTAGGCGAGTTCCACAAAGTGACATTTGGCGGCGAGTTCCTTTATGACGACCCTTATTCACTTGGAAGTGACTACCTCGAACTGCTCATTGGCGAACACAGCGACAACGGTTACACCACCGTCGGAATTCCAGAGAACTATGACTTCACAAGACTCTACCACGAGACCGACAGCTGGAGCGCCTCAAATCTTGCTCAAGCCATCAACGAAGGCACACAATATGTGTTCCATCAAGGTCATGCAAACACCAACTATGTGGCAGGATTCGTCAATGAAGACATCACCAATGAGAATTTCCCATACGCAAACGGTGTTGACCACAACTACACTTTCATGCACACCAGCGGCTGCATCTGCGGAGACTTCTCAAGCAACTGCATCCTTGAACGCATGACGCAAATAGAGAATTTTGCCGTAGCCACCATAGGCAACTCACGCTACGGATGGTTCAACGAGGGCCAGACCGAAGGGCCAGCTTGCCACCTGATGCGCGAAACTGTCGATGCATTCTACAACGACAGGATACCCTATCTCGGCATGGCCGTGCGCGAATCAAAGATACAGACCGCACCTTGGGTCACTGCTCCAGGACAATGGGAAGAAGGAGCACTACGCTGGAACTTCTACTGCCTCAACGTCCTCGGAGACGTGGCCGTGGCACCGTGGAACGATGAACCGTTCACACCTTTTATCGACAATTCCTTTCAACCTTGGCCTCATGAAGAAGTCCTGAACTTTACGGTATATACCAACGGAAATAACCCATTTAATTTTACATGCAACGTTTTTTATCAAGGCTATTTGATAGGACGTGGCATTACGGATGAGAACGGAAATGTCACAATCAATCTCACAATGTCGCTTCCACATGACCACAACAATCCTTTAATACTGATTATAACAGGAGAGAATGCATGGTATCAGACATACGAATTTGAATTATGCAATGAAGGCATCAACGAGACGGCACATACCTTTAATGTATATCCTAACCCAGCTAAAGAGATCCTCTACGTTGACACGGACTATGACACAGACTATGGATGGGTGACGATATACAACAGTGTTGGGCAAGCAGTTCTTTCACAGAAGATTCAAGGAAAAACTGCTATCGACGTTAGTTGTTTAGCAGCAGGCATATATTATATAGGTGTAAAGAGCCAGAACAACAGTGATTTTATAAAATTTACAAAAGATTGATAGTCAATATTTTATAATACAAAGTAAAGTCTTTGCAAAAAAAATGTAAAAAGAAATCGAAAAAATTGCCGTGGTAAAGAAAAAAATAGTATCTTTGCCGCTCGAAATTAGAAGAATAAAATAGGTAAAAGATTAATAGTTATGTATTTAACTGCAGAGAAAAAATCAGAAATTTTCAGCCAATACGGCAAGAACGCAGCTGACACTGGTTCATCGGAAGGTCAAATCGCATTATTCACCTATCGCATCAAGCATCTGACAGAGCAGACAAAAGAGCACAAGAAAGACGTGGCCGCAAAACGCGCCTTGGTATGCTTGGTTGGTAAAAGAAGAAAGCTTCTTGACTATCTGAAGAAAAACGACATCGAAAGATACCGTAATATTATCAAAGAGCTGGGCATCAGAAAGTGATTCTGCCCACGCAATACGGAAATTGAAAAGGCAATTTTGGAATTGCCTTTTTTTTGCTATGTAAGAGTTTAACAATAAAAAAAGCTGAAAAATGGGTCCAGAAGGATTTACACAAATAATACAAATGGCTAATGGTCAGGAGATTAGCATCAACACTGGCCGTTATGCCAAGCAAGCCGACGGCGCCGCCATGGTTCGCTGCGGCAACACCGTCCTCCTCGCCACTGTAGTTTCCGCAAAAGAAGCGGCTCCCGACAGCGACTTCCTGCCATTGTCGGTCGACTACAGAGAGAAATTCTATGCCACAGGCAAGTTCCCCGGCGGTTTCTTCAAGAGAGAGACAAAACCATCGGACTATGAAGTCCTCATCTCACGACTGGTGGACCGCGCCTTGCGTCCCCTCTTCCCCGATGACTATCACGCAGAGACACAAGTGCAAGTGACACTGCTCTCGGGCGACAAAGAGAACGCCCCCGACACCTTGGCAGCACTGGCAGCATCGGCAGCCATCACCGTTTCCGACATACCGTTCCACGGTCCCATCTCGGAAGTGCGCGTGGCCCTCATAAACGGCGAATACGTCATCAACCCAACCTTTGCACAGATGGAAGATGCACAACTTGAGCTTATGGTTGCCGCATCGATGAAAGACATCTGCATGGTGGAAGGCGAATGCAAAGAGGTGACCGAGACACAGATGCTTGAGGCTCTCAAAGCAGCTCACAAAGCCATAAAGGTTCAATGCCAAGCACAGATAGAACTCGCCGAAAAAGTCAACAACCCAAAACGCGAGTATTGCCACGAGGTGAACGATGAAAACCTCCGCGCAGAGATAAACGAAGTGTGCTACAAACCATGCTACGACTTCGCACTGACAGGATGCGCCGACAAACACAAACGCGAGGACAGTTTCACCGCCATCCTCGACGAATACCTCAGCAAATACACAGAGGAAGAGCTTGAGACCATCACACCCATGGCAAAACGCTACTTCCACGATGTGGAACGCAAAGCCGTACGCGATGCCATACTCATTGAACGCAAACGTCTCGACGGTCGCCAGCTCAACGAGGTAAGACCTATCTGGACAGAAGTCGACATTCTGCCTTCAGTCCACGGCTCTGCAGTGTTCACACGCGGTGAGACACAAGCCCTGGTTGCTGTCACACTTGGCACCAAGCTCGACGAGCAGACCATAGACGGAGCTGTTGTGGAAGGCTCGAACAACTTCATCCTGCACTACAACTTCCCCGGCTTCGCTACGGGTGAGGCAAAGCCTCAACGCAGCACCAGCCGTCGTGAGATAGGCCACGGCAATCTTGCCGAGCGCGCACTCAAATCGATGGTGCCACATGACGACACCATGCCTTACACCGTACGTGTCGTTTCCGACATCCTCGAATCTAACGGTTCATCGTCAATGGCTTCTGTTTGCGGTGGCTGCCTTGCCCTATTGGACGCAGGCGTGCCAATGCGCAAACCCGTAGCAGGCGTCGCCATGGGTCTTATCACCGACACAGAGACTGGCAAATATGCCGTTCTTACCGACATCCTTGGTGATGAGGACCACCTCGGCGACATGGACTTCAAAGTCACTGGCACAAGAGACGGCATCACCGCCTGCCAGATGGACATCAAAGTAGACGGCCTGTCATACGAAGTGCTGGCTGAAGCTATGGAGCAGGCACGTCAAGGACGTATCCATATCCTTGATGAGATGGCCAAGACCATCAGCGAGCCTCGCAGCGACTATAAGGACATCGTTCCTCGCATAGAGAAGATAACCATACCCAAAGACTTCATCGGTGCTGTCATAGGCCCTGGCGGAAAGGTCATCCAAGAGATACAGAAAGACACCAATACCGTCATCGTCATCACAGAGGAAGGCGAAGTCGGCATAGTGGAGATATCATCCCAGAACAAGGAAGACATCGAGGCTGCAAAAGCCAGAATCAAAGGCATCGTGGCCGTTCCCGAAGTTGGCGAAGTGTATCACGGCAAAGTGAAGTCGATACTTGCATTTGGCGCTTTCGTCGAGATACTTCCCGGAAAAGACGGTCTGCTGCACATCTCTGAGATATCCTGGGAGCGCCTGGAGAGCATGGATGGCGTTCTGAAAGAAGGTGACGAGATTGATGTCAAACTCATCGAGATTGATGAGAAAACAGGCAAACTCCGTCTGTCGAGAAGAGCCCTTCTCCCAAAACCGGAAGGCTACGTGGAGAAAAAGTCGTCGGGGCCTCGCCACGGCAATGGCGGTCACGGCAACGGAGGCCACGGTAATGGTGGTCACCGCCACGACAAGAAACAATAAGTTGAAAAAAAAAGGATGGGTCGAGGTTGAAAAAGGCCCCGACCCTACTATAACTTTATAAAAACAAATTAAATGAGACAACTAAAGATTACGAAACAGGTCACAAACAGGGAGACCGCCTCCTTGGACAAGTACCTGCAAGAAATTGGCAAAGTTGAGCTTATTAGCGCCGAAGAGGAAGTAGAGCTCGCCCAACGCATCAAACAAGGTGACAAGGTCGCTTTGGAAAAACTGACAAAGGCAAACCTCCGCTTCGTCGTATCGGTATCGAAACAGTATCAGAACCAAGGCCTCAGTCTTCCCGACTTAATCAATGAAGGTAACTTGGGACTGATAAAAGCCGCACAACGCTTTGACGAGACACGCGGTTTCAAATTCATCTCCTATGCGGTGTGGTGGATTCGCCAGTCCATTCTTCAGGCTCTGGCCGAACAGTCACGTATAGTGAGGCTCCCTCTCAACAAAATCGGTTCCATCAACAAAATCAACAAGGCATACGCCAAACTAGAACAAGAGTATGAGCGCGAACCCAATGCAGAGGAAATAGCCGAACTGCTTGACATCACCGAAGCCGAAGTGAAAGAGTCGATGAAAAACGCAGGACGCCACATCTCGATGGATGCCCCTCTCGTGCAGGACGAAGACAACAATATGTACGACGTTCTGAAAAGCGACGAGGCTCCCACTCCAGAGACAGGACTCCTCTACGAATCGCTCCGCAAAGAGATTGACCGTGCCATCTCGACACTTAGCGACAAGGAAGCACGCGTCATAAGCGAGTACTTCGGTCTGAACGGAAGCCACCCGATGACACTTGAGGAAATCGGTGAGGAAGAAGGTCTGACCCGCGAGCGTGTAAGACAAATCAAGGAAAAAGCAATACGCAGGTTGAAACATACCAGCAGAAGCAAAATCCTGAAGAGTTACCTCGGCTGAAAATTGAAAAAGCTCCTCGAAATGAGGAGCTTTTTTTATGGCGGCACTTATGATGCCAACATACAAAAATTTCTTGAATCCTATAGTTTCTTCTTTCATATAACATGCTGTAAAACAATTATATCCAACAAGTTTTTCAGATTCTTGGGTGCTTCGCCTCATAAGAGACGTCTTTGCGGCATGTTTGTTCGCTAAATAAATCCACACCACTTGCGACACAATTGTTTTTTTCTTATATTTGCAACGACGAATTGGACAAAAAAACGAAGAAACGCAAAAGTCATACAATGCCCACTCTTGCCGCAATATTGTTGAACTTCCTCATGGCGCTTTCACCATTGAGCTGTTCGGTATGCGACAGCATAAAAGATCGCGACCACGACACAGCACCACTGCGCGATGCCATAGCCCCAAAGCTTAACACCACGGCGGCGGGGATATACTACTTCCATACCGACCACCTCGGTTCCTCCGCTTGGATTACCGACAGCCTTGGGCAAGCACTATATGTTGATTTAAGTAAAATAGATTTGTCGGGCGTTTTCTCGTTGGGAGAAAATTTTGTAGGAAAAAATAAAGTTGTAAACTTGTTATATGATAGTAATTCTTTAAATGACGGTCTTGTTTATGGAAAAATTACCTTGAAACGATATCCTAATCATAATGTTAAAGCTTATTCGGATACATACAATTTTGACATGAAGCCCTGGGGCAACCCTTTAAATTGGGGAAGAAATATAGAAACAATAATCGGTCAAAAGTATGCTGGAGAAGGAGTACCTTATGAAATAAACATCTACGGAATGAAACAATTAACCCCCATATTACCATGTATCAAATAATCAATCACTTTAGGAAGAGTTTTTGGTTGTTAATTTCGCTTGTGATATCATTAACAACTTTTCTGTTTTCATGTGACAATAATTATATTGATTTGGGAGCTCATTATAAATACGACACCGAACATCAATATATTTCTGGGCATCAAATTGGTTTTTTTTATCCATATATTATCAAACATCAGCCTAAAAGGCGGGATATTCCTCCAACTGTTATTGATTATGAATATGACAATGATTATATTTTGGCAAAACAGAGCCCCAAGATCCCATTAGAGCAGATTTATTATGATTTTAATGATATTGTTTATCCACTAGGATTAGATACTACTTATTATTGGATTATAGAAAAAAAAACAGGAGAAGTCGTGGGGCCTCTATCATATTATGAGTTTTATAGCAGATGCGAATTATGTGGAATAAAAAACCCATTCTTCGAGATTTACATTCTCGAACCCTTAAAAACCAAATAAATTCTTTATCTTAGCACACTGAAAACACAATCGCAATGCCTGAAAATCCGCACATATCACCAACAGCTGTGGAGCCGTGCAGCTCCGCTTGGATTACCGACAGCACAGGCCTTGCCGTGCAGCACTTGGCTTACATGCCTTGGGGAGAGCCATACGTAACACAGAAGACAGGTAGCTTCAACCCAACTTACACTTTCTCGGGTAAGGAAAGAGACGAGGAAACAGGGTATTCGTATTTCGGGCAGAGGTTCTACGATAGCGACCACTCCCCCTCCATCTGAATCCACAATCTTCAGTTCACTGCCAAACAAAGGAAAAGCCATCCACGACGACTGAAACACACCAGCAGAAGCAAGATAATGAAAAGCCACCTCGGCTGAAAACAAAAAAGCCCCTCAATCGAGGAGCTTTTTTTATGGACTTGCATATTGAATCCGTAAACAAATATTTCTTATCTTTGCGACCTAATTTGAAATCTTTCTTAATAAGGATGGAAAAAGAAAACAAAGAAAAAGAGAATATCATCTCAGAGGTGACAAACAAAGACTATGAGTTCGGCTTTGTCACTGATATAGAGACCGATTTTGTGCCCAAAGGTCTTAATGAGGACATCATCAGGCTTATCTCCGCCAAAAAGGAAGAACCTGAATGGCTGCTTGAATTTCGCTTGAAGGCTTTCCGCCACTGGCTTACGCTGAAACAACCCAACTGGGCGCATCTTGACATTCCGGAGATTGACTATCAGGATATTATCTATTACGCCGCACCTCGCAAGCGTCAAGAGAAACAGAGCCTCGACGAGGTTGACCCAGAGCTTTTGGCCACATTCGACAAACTTGGCATCTCACTCAACGAACAAAAAAGGCTCTCAGGCGTGGCTGTCGATGCTGTGATGGACAGTACTTCAGTGAAGACGACATTCCAAGACACTCTTGCCAAGCATGGTGTTATCTTCATGTCGTTCAGCGAGGCCGTCAAACAGCACCCTGACCTGGTGAAGAAATATCTCGGAACGGTGGTGAAATACGACGACAATTTCTTTGCCGCCCTCAACTCGGCTGTCTTCAGCGACGGCTCGTTCTGTTATATACCTAAGGGTGTGCGCTGCCCTTTGGAACTTTCAACCTATTTCCGCATCAACGCTGCCAACACAGGCCAGTTCGAGCGCACTCTTATTGTCGCCGATGAAGGTGCATACGTGAGTTATATGGAAGGCTGCACGGCTCCACAACGCGACAAAAACCAGCTTCATGCCGCCATAGTGGAGATAATTGCCGAGACCGATGCCGAAGTGAAATATTCAACAGTGCAGAACTGGTATCCTGGCGACAAAGAAGGCAAAGGTGGCGTCTATAACCTCGTCACCAAGCGCGGACTCTGCCGTGGCGACCGTTCAAAGATATCGTGGACTCAGGTCGAGACAGGCTCTGCCATAACATGGAAATATCCAAGCTGCGTGCTGATGGGCGACAACTCGATTGGCGAGTTCTATTCGGTCGCCGTCACAAACAACTACCAGCAAGCCGATACGGGAACAAAAATGATACATCTGGGCAAGAACACCCGCAGCACCATCATTTCAAAAGGCATCTCGGCAGGACACAGCCAGAATGGCTACCGTGGACTGGTGAAAGTGGTGCCACGAGCCGAGAATGCCCGCAACTACTCGCAATGCGACTCCCTGCTGCTTGGCGACAAATGCGGTGCACATACATGGCCCTACGTGGAATGCGGCAATGAGTCGAGCATACTTGAACACGAGGCCACAACCTCGAAAATATCGGAAGACCAACTCTTCTATTGCCAACAGCGCGGCATCCCGACAGAGAAAGCCATAGGCTTGATTGTCAATGGCTACGCCAAAGAGGTGCTGAACAAGTTGCCGATGGAGTTTGCAGTGGAAGCGCAAAAACTGCTGTCAATAACATTGGAAGGAAGCGTGGGATAGTGGATTAGTTGGAAGTTGATTAGTTGATAGTTTGAAGTTAAAATAATCTTGAAAATAAATACATTATGTTACTGAATATTAAAAACTTACACGTCTCTGTGGGAGGCAAGGAAATCCTGAAAGGGTTGAATCTGGGTGTCAATGCTGGCGAGGTACATGCCATCATGGGACCCAACGGAACGGGAAAAAGCACCTTGGCAGCGGCTATCACCGGCCGCGAAGGCTATGAGATTACCGAAGGCGAGATATGGTACAAGGGCAAGAACATCGTCGGCATGTCGCCCGAGGACCGCGCCAACGAGGGCATCTTCCTAAGTTTCCAATACCCTGTTGAGATACCAGGCGTGAGCATACAGAACTTCATGCGCACCGCCGTCAACTCTAAACGCGAATACCAAGGTCTGCCGCCTATGTCTACGGTCGATTTCATGAAGCTGATGAAAGAGAAACAGGCCATGGTGGAGATAACTGAGAAGCTGCAAAACCGCTTCGTCAACGTGGGTTACTCAGGCGGCGAGAAAAAGAAAAACGAAATATTCCAGATGGCAATGCTTGAACCTAGCTTGGCCATCCTCGACGAGACAGACTCAGGCCTCGACATAGACGCCTTGCGCATAGTGGCAAACGGTGTGAACCAACTCCACAACAACGACAACGCTTTCGTGGTGATAACCCACTATCAGCGTCTGCTCGACTATATCGTTCCCGACTTCGTCCACGTCATGTACGATGGACGCGTCGTCAAGACTGGAGGCAAAAACCTCGCCCTTGAACTGGAAGAGAAAGGTTATGAATGGATAAAGGAACTTTGATTATGAACAACCAGCTTGTCCTCTCCCCTAACCAGTGCCGGCAGATTATCGAGTACGACAACGACAGTCTCGCCAACAACGACACCAACCTCGTGATAGAACTCAACGAGAACGCATCTCTGCAGTTCTATCTCATTCAGAACTTGAACGACGAGGCCAAAATAAACCGCAACATTCAAGTCAAGCAGGCTCCTAGCAGCCGACTCTCCATGGTGATAATCTCGTTCAACGGCGGCAATGTTGCCAACAACATCACCGTCGACCTTGATGGCGAGGGAGCCGAGTTCAGGGCATACGGTCTTTATCTCGTTGACAAGAAACAGCATGTTGAGAACTATCTCAAGATAAACCACAACGTACCACATTGCACTAGCGAAGAACGTTTCAAAGGCATTCTTGACGATGAGGCGACGGCTGTCTTCAACGGTCATGTCTATGTCGCTCCTAACGCACAAAAAACCGATGCCCAGCAGAATAACAGCAACATCATACTGACTCCCAAAGCAAAGGTCAACTCACGTCCTTTCCTAGAGATATATGCCGACGATGTGAAATGTTCGCACGGCACTTCGACAGGCCAGCTTGACCAGGAAGCACTTTTCTATATGCGTCAGCGCGGCATCAGCAAAGCAAATGCCCGTATGTTGCTCATGTATGCATTCGCCGCTGAGGTCAGCAACCACATCGACAATGCCGACCTCCATGAGCAGATCGACGACATGATAAAACGCCGTCTGCGCGGTGAGCTGACAAGTTGCGAGAACTGCGTGTTGCGTTGCAGCCATCCAAAAGAATATAATTTTGACATTGATTATTCAAAAATATGATTGTAGCCCTATTCCACCTTGCGAAGCACGAAGCAATAAGGGGGTTAGGGGGTTTTAATCGCCCGATACAATGGATAATTTAAACATCACCGAAATAAGGAAGCAATTCCCGGTTCTTGACCAGCAGGTCTATGGCAAGTCATTGGTCTATCTCGACAATGCCGCTACGATGCAAAAGCCGTTGTGTGTCATAGAGCGTGAGCGTGACTATTATCTTCACGAAAACTGCAACATACATCGCGGGGTGCATTATCTGAGCCAAAAAGCGACGGAAGCGTATGAGCAAGCTCGCAAAACCGTGGCTGGCTTCATCAACGCCGAACATGGTCACGAGATAGTTTTCACACGAGGCACTACGGAATCGGTGAACCTTGTGGCTACCTGTTTCGGGCAGCAGTTCGTAGACGAGGGCGACAAAGTCCTTGTCACGGCTATGGAACACCATTCCAACCTTGTTCCTTGGCAACAGATGATTCAGCGCAAGCACGGACAACTTCTTGTCGTTCCAATGAGCGACAAGGGCGAACTTGACCTTGACCGATATGCAGAGCTATTGAAAGAGAAACCTAAAATTGTTGCTATTGCGCACATCTCCAATGTGTTGGGAACAATGAACCCCGTAAAACAGATGGTCGCCATGGCGCACAATTATGGCATTCCTGTTCTGGTTGACGCTGCCCAGTCGGTGGCGCACCATAAGGTAGATGTACGTGATCTTGACTGCGAATTCATGGCTTTCTCGGGACACAAGATGTATGCTCCTATGGGAATAGGCGTGCTTTATGGCAAATCAGAATGGCTCGACAAGCTGCCTCCTTACCAGTTTGGCGGCGAGATGGTCGATACGGTTAGTTTCGAAAAGACCACTTTCAACAAGTTGCCGTTCAAGTTCGAGGCAGGTACGCCCAACGTAGGCGCCGCTCTTGGATTGGAGACAGCAATACATTTTATACAAAGCCTAGACAGAGAGGCTGTTGAACATCATGAAAAGACCCTTTTGCAAACAGCAATCAAAGGATTGTCGGAGATAGAAGGCTTGCGTTTCGTTGGTGAGGCCGAAAAACGCAGCGGACTTGTCTCTTTCATTGTTGAAGGCATACACCCCTACGACATGGGTATGATAATGGATAAACTAGGTGTTGCCGTCCGCACAGGACATCATTGCGCTGAGCCAGTGATGACGAGGTTTGGGATACCTGGCACGGTGAGAGCTTCTTTTGCCGTGTACAGCACTGTCGATGAGGTCGAAGTGCTTGTCAATGCTGTGAAACGAGCTGTGACAATGCTAAGGTGATTATAACGAGTGTTGGGCAAAACTGTTGTTTCGTTTTGAATAAAACAATTGCCGTGTTTATTTTAGCGTATTGACAGAACATACTTTTTTGCATTTCTGGCATAGTGTAACACCTGCCCCTGCAAAGCCCGGCATCATACAATACCCAAAAACCTTCTATCTGCATATTCTCGCGAAAAATGAGCCCGAGAAACACCAAAATGTGGCTTCCAACAGTGAACTGCACAAACTCGCGGGCGTACTTCCATCACGACGACGTTACTTCACCGTGATTTTAGCCGTTTTAGAGAAATTATCGCCCTTGACCAGCAAAATATACAGCCCCTTTCCCAACGTGGTAACAGCAATTGTTCCATCTGTGGAGCCCGCAGCCACTTCTTGTCCTAACATGTTGAAAATAGAATACTCTGCCTTTTCACAGGGGATGCCCTTTATTTGGAGAACATCGGAAACCGGGTTGGGATAAACTTCAAGCAACTGTTGTGACGACTCACTAACATTGGATGGTGTAATTGTGGGTATGATGTTTAAAATGATTCCTTCCATCTTGGTCATTCCGTAGTAGAAATTCGGATCGGGTATGTCATACCAGTCATTCAGTGCGCCTCCGTAGCCAAAATTGACGTGGAACTTGCCATCCTCCTCACGATAGCCGTCAACCACTACGTTGTGCCCCACTGTGCCTTCAGGATTTTCAACGGCCAGGTGTGCAGGGAAACCAGCCTGTAAATTGGATATCAATGTGGCATACATTGCCGAGTCCGGTTCCCTGAACAAGACACATTCAGTAAAACCAAAACGTTGATAGGCATCATAAGCTTGATCCACATAGAAGGTGCCGGAGCCCTCTGAAGTATAAACCTGTGTACATGCCGTACCACAGGCAAAGACCACTGCGGCAGCCAACATTTCAGAGAGCACCTCTCCACGCATGAAAACGGCATCGACAGAATCAAGCATCTCGTTCAGCTGCGGGAAAGACGGAAATTGCAATGCCTCCCAATCATCATCAATATTGTAGTTGCGACCATAGTAGTTATGGGCGTAGTCGTCAGCATCCGAAAAGCGGGTATCCTGTGTTGTCCGCAGATAATTGATAATCTGCCCCATGGCGACAGCTGGACAGCCCGCCACGCTGTATGAATTGTTGTTCACCGGGTCTCTCGGACATAATTTATTGTAAGGATAATTTTGAGTCCAATTTGTAGTAAGCAGGCCTTCTGAACGAGGCTGAGAGCTGACATAATCCGGCGCTTCCACTGTTCTCAGAAATGGCCCCTGTGCCATGGAGTTCAGTGCGAATAAAGTGATTAAAACAGTAAAAATTCTCGACATGGTATTAAAGTTTTTTGATTAACACTGCAAATCTAACGTTTTTTTTAATTACCAAGAGCTGTTTGCTAATTGGATTGTAAAAATACAATTATTTTTTGTTATAATATCTTTTTGTCAAAAATGGTGTAAATTTGCATTGCTTGAAAAATAATTCTAACAATATGGGAAAAGAAATGATGTTTTGCCAGAGCTGCGGAATGCCGCTCACAAGTGAGGTCATTGGCACTAATGCCGATGGAAGCAAGAACGAAGACTACTGCATCTATTGCTATAAGGACGGAAAGTTCCTGCAGGACTGCACCATGGACGAGATGATTGAGCATTGCTCCCAGTTTGTCGGAGAGGTCAACAAGAGCTTGCCCCAGCCCATTACGAAAGAAGAATATATCGGCCAGATGAAGATATATTTTCCTCATCTGAAACGCTGGCGCAACGAATTGAAAATAAGCGATGACACTCCCGAAAATCCTGCCTTGGCGGGTGTTAAAGACCTCATAGCGCAGATGGCCGACACGCTCCCCATCACATATATATCATCCATGGATGAAGAAGGCTTCCCTTGCACCAAGGCTATGCTGTCGCCTCGTGTACGTGAGGGTGTCAAGGTGTTCTATTTCACCACCAACACCTTCTCGCTCCGTGTGGCACATTACAAGGCCAACCCCAAGGCCGGCATCTATTTCTGCGATGGCGAGGGCTTCATAGGCATGATGCTACGTGGCACTATGGAGGTGCTTACCGATGCCAAGAGCAAGGAGATGATTTGGCGCGATGGCGACGAGCAATACTATCCCGGTGGTGTCACCGACCCCAACTACTGCGTGCTTAGGTTTACCGCCATCGACGGCCGTTTCTACAGCGATTTCTATCCAAGGAGCTTTGTGTTGGGATAAGGATTGTTGCGTCTGTAGACGTTTTGGGCAATTATTCCTCCGATAATGCAAAGAATAACCAGCGACAACAGTTCCCATATGCCTGCTAACTTGAAAAATTGCCTGTAATAGAATTGTCTGTTGCCATAAAGTTTAGGACATTCTTCGGCAGAGATGGTCTCCGTGTAGGCATTAACAGCATAAGCTCTTTTTTCTTTGTAACCGTACTTAATGCTAAGACAAGTGTCTCTTTTGACTTGATAAAGGTCTTCTTCTATTTTGGCGGCGGTGTTTTTGTCCAAGGATATACGGCAAATGCTGTCTTGTCGATAATAAAAATAGTTGCCAACGATATTTGCTGAGTCAATGTCTTTTGTTATGGGGCAAATGCGATATCCGTCGTTATAGAAGAGAGTGCCTTTGTCAGAATAATAATCGTATAGAAGCAGTGTCCTGTTGTCATTGTTGAAGCTTAAGGGAACCCTGTCGTTTATGTTCGACATACAATTGATTGGTTTAACAATAAAGCTGGTGATGAATAACATTCCACAGGTGACAAATAGTTGGAAAACAAAAGAGGGCAACAGACAAGCCTTGAAAGAAGCACCTTTCCGCAAGGTCACGAGAATCCATACGGAGGCAATTATGCAACTGGTTATTATGCAATACAAAAGTATGGCTGTGATGATGCTTGATATTATGATCAACAGTGAAAGAATTTCTTCTAACAAGAACCAAATTTCAAAATCTGTTAGGATGCCCAGTATTATTCCCATGTCTAAAACTTTAAAGACCGCTTTGTGTAATTAACTGATATTCAGTGGTTTTATTTGCTGTATATCAAGATATTGCAAGACAAACATACGCTTTTTTCACCGAAAATGGAAATCTCTTCCAAAAAACCTTATTTTTGTGACATGAATAAAAAAGGGATTATGAATAAGAGATTGTTTTTGGGAATATTGTTGGCTATAGCCTTTGTCGCACCACGACTGGATGCACAGGATTTGAAACATTACAAAAAGGTGGTCAAGGCGTTGAGCTCATCGAAATACCAAGGTCGAGGCTATGCCAAGGATGGAGCAAACAAGGCGGGACAGTATCTTGCCAAAGAATTCGCCAAAGCTGGCGTTGACGAAGTTATTTGTCAGCCTTTCAAGCTTGACATCAACACTTTCCCAGGGAAGATGGCCATGTCGGTTGACGGCAAGAAACAGGTCCCCGGCAAGGACTTCACCATGCGTGAGTTTGCTCCGGGCGTCAAGGGTGAGTTCGGGTTGTACTACATCGACACGGCAAACTACGACTCCGAAAAGATTTTCAACGACTTGGCCAAGCCCGAAAACAAGAATGTCTTTGTTGTCTGCGACTTCCTGTATTCTTACAAGAGAGGGAAAGATTTCCAACGCATGCAAGGCAAGGACTGCGCTGTTGCAGGTTTCCTTTACACATGGGAGGAGCCGTTGAAATTCTACAAGGCCTACGGCGAGAAGGTCGTCGGCAAACCCATCATCTGGGTGCCTTACCGTTTCCCGAAGGATGCCAAGACCATAAAACTGGATATCGAAAACAAGTTCTTGAAAAATTACGAGTGCTTCAACGTCATTGCAAAGGTGGAAGGGCGCCGACACGACAGCTGCTATGTCTTCACTGCGCATTACGACCATTTGGGCAACCTCGGCAAGAAAGTCTTCTATGCTGGCGCCAACGACAACGCCTCGGGTACTGCCACCATCGTCACTCTGGCGGAATATTACACCAAAAACAAACCCGAATTTGACATGTATTTCATCGCATTCTCGGGTGAGGATGCCAACCTGCGGGGCTCGGAGTTTTTTGCCAATAACCCTATTGTGCCGTTGGAGCAGATAAAATACCTCTTCAACATCGACATGATTGGCGACAACAATCCAGTGCAGTATTGCGAGGTGAGCGATGAGGGGATGCGTGGATATGCTTTGTTTGAGAAGATCAACAACGAGAAGCATCATTTCAAGGCCTTGAATCGTGGTGAGTTGGCGGGCAACAGCGATCATTATCCGTTTGCCGTCCGCCACGTGCCGTGCATCTTCTTCGAGAACGAGCAAGGAGACGCTTTCAAATACTATCACACCATCCACGACAACTACAAGAATGCGGTTTTTGACAGCTACGAACCTGTTTTCAAGATAGTTACTGATTTCGTGGATAGATACTGACATGCCATGAACCCCATCGCCCTACGACTGCTCAATCAGCAACTCATCTGTCCGCAGTTCGACAGTCCTGACAAACTGGTGAACTACATGGGTGCCATGCAAGCACAGGAATACCGCCTGATGCGCTGGGCAGTAGCCATGCGGACAAAGAAACCTTCGGCCAAGGCTTTCAAAAAGGCTTTCGACAGCGGCAAAATCATACGCCTGCACCTGATGCGAGGCACATGGCAACTTGTTTCGGCAGAAGACTACTGGTGGATGCTCGAACTATGCTCCCCAAAAGCCATTGCCGTCACCAAAGGATGGATGAGCAGCAACAAAATCAGCATATCAGATGAAGAATACCTGAAAATAAGGAAAATACTCATACAGACTGTGTCCTACAAAGGCAGCGTCACCAAAGAAGACTTTGAGTCGGCTTTGGCAGAAAAAGGCTTCACCATGGACGACCACAGGCTGTCGTACCACATCCGCATGGGCGAGCTATCAGGGTCTCTGTGCAGCGGCGACTTACTGCCAATGAAAGCGACATACGCACTTGCCTCTGAAAAGGTGCGACCCTCAGGACACATCGACCGCGACGAAGCACTGATGCGCTTTGCCCGCAAATACTTACAAAGTCGCCAACCTGCCACACTTGAGGATTTCGTGTGGTGGTCGGGACTGAACATAAACGACTGTCGTAAAGGAATAGAACTCTTGGGCGACTTTATCCACAAGGAGAAGTGGCATGGCCGTGAGTTTTTCTTGACGGAGAACTGCCGTACCAGAGGATTCCACAAGGGAAGATATCTCTTGATTCCGTCATACGACGAATACCTCATAAGCTACAAGAGCCGTGACATTGTGCTGCCATCAGAGCACAGCCACCGAGCCCACAACAATAGGGGCATATTCCAACCCATCATAGCAAAAGACGGCATAGTTTGCGGCAACTGGAGTCCTTTCAAAAGCGATTGCAATGCCGAGTTCTTTATAGACGAACACGACACCGATATTCGTAAAGAATGGGAACGATACAAGAGATTCCAAGCACTATAGGACGGATGTCGGAAATAATAAGCGATGCTGTGAAACACCTAAAACACAGAACAACCCATAACCAATAGTATTTCACCTGCGTTTTGCAATTATGCCACTAATATAGTCATGTAAATAGATTGATTTATGAAAAAGAACTTCTTACTAATGACCTTTTTCGCTGTCTCAGCCTTTGTTTTTATGCAGTCGTGCGGCGACCCCAACATAAGGTATGTCAAGAAAGCAATCCGCATCATGGACAGGAACGGCATCTACGCCCAAGGAGAGAAATGGGAAGAAGCAAAAAAAGAGGCCCTTGCCGCACAACCTGTCAGTCTAGAAGAAGCCCAAGAGATAGTTTTGAAAGCCGGAAAGGCAGCTGGCGGCAAACACACATTCCTGATGACAGCCGAAGACGCTGTTGAAAACGACACAAAAGACTGGGAGATGCCTACTGTTGAAATATCAGGTGGCATAGCCGTCATAAAACTGCCACAGTTCATGGGCAATACCGAGGATGGAACAAGATATGCCAACACGGTGCTGAACGCTACTCCAGACGACCTGCAAGGCGTCGTCATTGACCTTCGAGGCAACAGCGGAGGCAACATGTATCCGATGATTGCCGCTGTACATCGTTTCCTGCCTGATGACATCATCCTACAGCTACGCACACGCCACAACATCATGAAAATCAATGTTGACTATGTAACGACGATCGCTAATGTGGTCCGACAATCACATATAGACTGCCGTGTGGCAATACTCACCGACGAGTGGACAGGCAGTTCGGGCGAGGCGGTGTTGCTTTGCTTTCGCGGGATGGACAACGCGCGAACTTTCGGGTCGCCAACAGCAGGCTATGCCTCATGCAACCAGCCCTTCAGCCTTCCAGAAAGCTCACAACTCGTTCTCACCATAGGCGAAGACGTGGCACGCACAGGAGAAGCCTTCTGCGACGAACCCATAAAACCCGATGTCGCAACAGAGACACCGTTAGAAGCAGCCCTGGAATGGTTAGGTAACCGACAAATCAAAACAACTGCATTTTTAAAAACATCGACAGGCTGAATTGACATGATACTACAAAGAGAAAAACCACGGCTCAAGCCTTGGCCCAAGAACGATGCCGAGAGTCTTTTCAAATACGCCAGTGATCCTGATACGGTTCACATGCAGGCCGATAAAGGTAATCTGACTTAAGCCGAACTGAAATCAGAAAAATTTCCACTCACAGATATGCTGCAATGTTTGTAACACAAGACACAAAAAACACACGAATCGAAGTCGCAGATGTAATTAGAGGTATTGCCGTGGCGAGCATAGCTCTACTTCACTCGTCCGACCATTTCGACATCTATACCGAGGAGACCATTGCACACACTCTGTCATGCGACTCAACGCTCGGCAACGTGCTAGTGTGGTTGTTTGGTGGTAAGATGTATGGCATTTTTGCCATGCTTTTTGGTTTTAGCTTTTTTGTCATGAACGACCACCAGCAACAGAAAGGACGCAGTTTTTCAGGTCGATTTGCATGGCGGATGTTTCTGCTGTTTGTCTTCGGACTCGTCAATGTGACATTTTACGATGGCGACATACTGATGCTTTATGCTGTTTATGGACTGATGCTCATTCCTATCAGCTATATGCCGTCGAAAGCTGTATGGTGCATTATTTTCCTGCTTGCCATCCAACCCATTGAACTTTTCTGCCTGTTGACGGGCATCGAGATCGACCACACACGGCTCTTTGAGATTTATGGCAACACCATGATCTTGCACGAACACGGCTCGTTTTTGGAGAACGCCGCCAATAACCTGAGGTATGGGTTTGAGCTGAATTTACGCTACAACATCTATAGCGGTCGCCTGACACAGTTGCTTTGCCTTTTCATCCTTGGCATGCAGCTTGGACGACATCGTATGTTCTATGACGAAGGAAAAAACACGAAAATATGGCATCTTGTCCTTGGTGTTTCATTAGCCGCTGTCATTGTGCTGAGTTTCATTGACTTTGGTGGTCTTGCCTTGTGGCTTAACCCCATCTACAACCTCTTTATCATGTTGACGATTGTCTCGGCATTGGTCTCGCTGTGGTATGCCTGCGGATGGATGAGCAAGGTTCTGCGTATTTTCATCGTTTTCGGTCGCACTAGCCTAACCAACTACTTGTTGCAGTCTGTCGTTGGCTGTCTTGTCTTCTATGGCTACGGATTGGCCTGTTACCGTCTTTTGGGCGTAACATATTCGGTGCTTGTCGGTTTGGTGATGCTTGCCGGCCTCTATCTTTTTAGTCGTTTCTGGTTGAAAAAGCACAGACGAGGGCCGTTGGAAGAATTATGGCGAAAAATGACTTGGATCTGAGAAAAACAAATTCTTTTCTTTGATTAAAAATCAAAAAATCAAAGGCAGCATCCGTCGCATTGTCGGACACTGCCTTTTGGTGGATTATAACGGAATTGTTTTCTCGTTTTTTAATTGAATTTGGCAGAACTCAAGATGTGGTCGCGAACCTCGCCGCCGAGCTGGGGTTCCCATCTGTCAGTATAGGCCACCAGGACATTAATCTGTTGGTTGTCTTTAAAAATGACACGGTGAAACTCTTTTATCTCCCCATCTACTGTGTAGGTGTATTCCTTTTTCTCCAAGTCAAGTGTCTTCTCAGCCTCTTCTGGAATGTCGTTGTCAAATTCCTCTTGGATTCTTTCGTCATCGTATGTGCCAAACATGGTTTCATACACACCAACCTGCACGGTGGCGTAGATTGGGAAGTCGTTGTCATCCTCCGGCACAAGTGTCCATACACCGCCATTGTCGTTAGCTGGGTCGTCTGTACGACGCATGCCTTTCAGAACATCGAATGTCACACCGTATTTCTCGATGGTGAGCTGCTCGTAGGCCACTTCAGACGAAGCCTCGTTGCCCTTGGTTTCAGATTTGGCATTTGAGCTGGAGTTTCCGCATGCGGCAAACATCAAAGCAAATGCCGCAAATGCAATCATTGATAATTTTCTCATAATGATATATTTTTTAGATTAAAATGTGTTTGTCTTGTTTTATCACACTTACAAAAGTACAATTATTTCCGATACGCAATCCTTTTTGGTGAAAAATTGTTTGTATGCGTTTTGGAATGGAATAGACAAGCAAAACTTTTAATTGCTGGAATGCGTTTATCTCCATATATTTGCACCCGAGATTTTCAATTAGGAGATTATGCGGAAACATTGGATTGACAATTTGCGTTGGGTGACGGTGCTTTTGGTGCTGCTCTATCATGTTGTCTATTTTTACAACAACAAAGGAGTTTTTGGCGGAGTGGGTGGCTTTGGCGACGGTCCGCAGTATCAGGATGTTCTGATGTATATCCTCTATCCTTGGTTTATGCCCCTGTTGTTTCTGTTGGCGGGAGTGAGTGCGCGATATTCGTTGGAGAAGCATTCTGCAAGGGAATGGCTCAAGTCGCGTACGCGCAAACTGTTGGTGCCTGGTACTATCGGCCTGTTTGTCTTCCATTGGATGACGGGTTATTTCAACACACACGTGGGTGGTACCGATGTGCTAGCTGATTTACATCAACCTGTCAAATATCTCGTTTGGGCATTAAGCGGCACGGGACCTCTTTGGTTCATACAGGTGCTTTGGCTTTTGTGCCTCATATTGTTGTTAGTGACAAAAATAGATGGCAAGGACAGGTTTTGGGCCTGGTGCGGCAAGGCTGGCATCGTTGTTATTGTCCTGTTGGGCGTTCTGTTTTGGGCTGGCGAGCAGACCCTCATCCGCAACCCTCGACCCGAGTCCGCCGATGGACTTTACAATCTGTACAAGCCGTTTTTCTATATGGTTCCTTTCTTGATGGGCTATTTTGTCTTCTCGCACAACGATGTTCAGGAGAAGGTGAAGAAGGCATGGATACCGTTGATGGCCTGTGCTGTAACCTCTGGCATTGCTTTGATTGTGACAACTTTCGGGCAGGACAACACCACTCCGCAGTATCTCGGCAGTCCGCTTAACTGTCTATACGGCTGGCTGATGTGTCTGGCTATGATGGGTTGGTTTGCTGCACGGTTTGACGGCACCAACGCCTTTGCAAACTATATGACACGCTCCAGTTTTGGTATTTATGTTGTTCATTATCTTGTGATTGCCAGTCTTGGCTATATGATGTATGTTCATACCAAACTGTCGCCCGTAGCAATGTATTTGATATTGTTTCTCGCGGTATTCATCCTCTCTCCCCTGCTTTATGAGATCTTGAGACGCATTCCTGTAGTGCGTTGGTGCTTGTTTGGGGAGAGGAAAAGTGAAGCTTGTAACAAATCATAATATTAAGGAGAAAGCATACAAGGTATTAAAATGAAAACAGTTGATTATGAAAACCGAGATTAATCCTCAAGAGACAAAACGTGCATCGGCTTTTGAGCTGTGGATGACGTCGCCTATGCCAATGGTGACACTGGTGAAGACGTTGGATGTGAGCAATGTTTTGAGACTCAGCCGAAAAAGCGGAATCAAGTTCAATGCTCTTATGTGCTGGTGCATTGGTAGGGCGGCAAGTGAAGTGGAGGAGTTTTATATGCTGCCTGAGAATGGGAAAATGTTCCGTTACGATAGGCTAGCCATCAATGTCATTGTGGAGAACGGCAAAGGCGGTATTAATTCGTGTGACATTCCTTTCTCTGATGATTTGCAGCAGTTTAGCCGTGATTATCAGGCTTTGACCGTTAATGCCGCCGATGAATGCAAGAGTTCATTTCTTGAAGACTATATGGTTATCGGCACCTCTGCTATGCCACAAACCGAACTCGACTGCATTGTGAACCAATACACTGACAAATTCTGCAACCCGATGGTGATGTGGGGCAAATACCGTAGTGGATTGTTCAGGACAACTTTACCCGTGTCGTTCCAGTTCCATCACGTCCAGATGGATGGCGGCCAGGCAGCAGGCTTTTTGGAGAATCTGCAAAAGACGGTGGGCAGGATGTGATAGTCGAGGTTATGCCTTATGGTTTTTGCATTTTCGCCTTTGCTTTATGAGATCATTAGGCGAACACCTATTGTAAACTGGTGCTTGGAGAAGAGAAAAAGAAAAGATTTGTAAAAAACAGTTGAAATTATGGAAACTGAAAGAATTATTTTGCGCCCATGGCGCGACAGCGATGCAGAATCTCTTTTCAAATATGCATCCGACCCTGATGTGGGCTCTCGCGCTGGATGGCCTCCGCATAAGAGAGTGGAGGAGAGTTTGGAGATTATCCGAACTGTGTTTCACGATGCGCTTAACACTTGGGCCATCGAGCTGAAAGAGACGGGTGAGGCCATAGGTGCGATAGGCTACGGTCCTTCATGCGACTGCAAACTCCCTGCCCGTGAAGGCGAACCCATAACCGGATATTGGATTGCCAAGCCCTATTGGAACCAAGGAATCTGCACCGAGGCTTTGCGCTTGATGCTTGACCATATACGTACAACGACCGACATAAAATCTCTCATCAGCGGACATTTCATCGACAACCCCGCTTCGGGCCGTGTGATGGAGAAATGCGGCTTCGTGCCCACTGGCGAGACCTGCATCGACGAGACACAATACCAAGGCAAAGACAGACCGATAAGGGTGATGAGGATAGAGTTGGATGTTGTGCAGACCACCGAACTTCTTCGTACCTCGCAGAGTTGGGATGGGGCCGAGATGCCTGATTATCCCAAGGGACGGCCAGAACTGGTGGCCATACGCTATGTTTTCCCTCCCGGCAAGAAACTGGGATGGCATCATCATGATGTGATGAACTACGGCATTGTGGAACAGGGCGAACTGACCATCATCACCCTTGACGGGAAAGAGAAAACTGTTTGTAAGGGCGAGGCGGTCGTGGAGATGGTAGGCACCATCCATCATGGCGAAAACCGAGGCAGCGTACCTGTGATTCTCAACATGTTCTACCTTTCTCAAAAAGGACAACCTCTTTCAGTGCCGCATCCTGAAATCCCGATGCAATAGACATTTTTTATCACTGATGTCACCTTTTGCCAATTCGGCTTGTTTTTGATATGAACTGGTTCAAAAAAATTGAAGTTTAACATTAAAAACAAAAAGAAATGATTGAATCTATTGCAATTATCGCAATTTTTTGCCTTGTACCTATCTTATGGATATGGCTTGACACTCGCCGCAGAATGAACGAGACCAACTCACGCACTCAGATTGTCATGGCGGCAATCGAGAAAAACCCCGACATGGACCTCGAAGAGCTGATGAAGAAGATTACGCCCAAGGGCAAAATGCTCAAGGAAAAACTGCTTGAGAAACTGCTGGGTGGCTGCATCACCTCTGTGATTGCCCTTGGCATCTATCTTTCCGCAAGTGGCAAAAATCATTGCAAATGCCGCGATTGCAATCATTGATAATTTTCTCATAATGATAATTTTTCACTAGTGTCCCATAAAAATCAAAAATATTCAAATCTATTTATCTATTATACATAACTGCCTTAAAATCAACAATTTATTTTGAGAGAAGATTGACGTTTAGAACTATAAAGATTTCAAATCCGTTTCACTTTAAAATCTCTGGAATCTGCTGATTTTACTACTGTTTCAAAGAGCTATGTCGATTTTTTAGTGGACAGCAATGATAATTTTTAGATTAAAAGTGTTTGTTTTGTTTTTATCAACTTAACTCATCTTTGATTTATAGTTACTCCCTTTATGTTGCCTTTACGGTCAATAGTATAATAAGCACGTAGAAAATCGGCAGGAACAGGTGGATTGTAGATGGCTGCAACCACGTAATCATCGCCGACCTGTTCCACCCATTGGATGTAGCCATACTTTTCGTAGTTGCGGCCTCGCGCCGACATGTCATGTTCTATGGCTGCCAATACAGTTCCTATCCCGGCAAAATTGCTTAGGTATTTTTGGTCAAGCCGCCCCAAATACTCTTCGTTTCCAACATACACGATCCGTCCTTTGGCATCTAATCCACGACAGATGGTATCAGAATATATTTTGTAATAGTCACCTTTTTTGTACCTTTTTCGTATGGAAACTCCGTTGCCATCTTTTTCTTCCATATAATCCCAAACATATTTCGTGGAAAAATACTGATAATCACTAATCCCCACTGTATCTATCTGTGACAGGACCGCTTTTTTCACAACAGTTGGCAACTGCTCAAAACTGTATGGTTCTTGTATTGGCCACGGATATTGAAACAACGTTTTATCATAGAGTCCGCGAGGTTCGTCGTTGCGGCCTTCCACAATATGGATCATTGGACCATTGACATCATAAGAGAGCAATTTGCCTTGGGTAAGATTCAAGTCAGCTTTCCAAAAGTCATCGTCACCATCAAAAACATCAATATAATCAAGATCTGGACGTAACCTATATGGGAAAAACCGTTCTTCTGGCATCACTTCACTTATGTGTATGCAATTGATATGCACACAAGTGTCGCCTTCGGAGTTTAGATAGAAGACATACTGCCGTATATATTGGTAAAAATAGGGTGCGGTGAATGCTCTTTGTATCTGTTGCGCCGAATCGGCTCGCCTGTCCATGGTATTCGCGAACACAGTCTCCGCCCGCTGCACATCCCGAAGCCCTACATTATAGCAGATGTCTCCTTTCATCCCAGGACACCACCACCAATCAACCTTCGGTTCAATCAAGTAACCGACAGTTATTTCGGAGTTTCTGCATTCAATAAATCGGCAGTTCGTGTCCGCATGAAAGAAACCATCGGATTGTTGGCTCTCCATTTCCACAGGCACCATCTCCGTTATCGTAACAGGTTCCAAATGCGGGAGTTTTTGCGCACTTGCAAATTGCAATGAAAACAAAAGCAGCAAGAAAGCAAGGACCTTTTTCATCGCTGGTTCAGATTTGTTTATCTTTGGCAAAAGTCCATGACCGTCTTTCCATTCCTGTAGTTTCTTTTCGATTCTGCGTTTTAACATATTATAATTATATATATGGTAAGAGCATACAAAATTACACTTTTCCAAACGAAAAAACAAGAAATCGTCCGTTTTTCTGAACGAATAATTGTTTGTGTCCTGTCCTACCGATTGGTAAGGGGGCTAAGGATAGATCTTATATATAACGCTCACATCCAGAAAGCGTCCTCGATGTGCTCTATCTGCGGCTCCCCATATTTTGGCAGAATAATGGAGATGATGTCGAAACGGGTGTCACAATCAAGGTTGTTTTGTTCAATATAGGCATTGGCAGCAGCTATAAGAAGTTGCTGTTTGTGCTCGCTTACAGCCTCGTCAGGCGAACCGTACATGTCGGAACGTCGCGTTTTCACCTCAACTATCACCAATGTTTCGTTGTCCTTGGCTATTATGTCAATCTCCTTGTGGCAATTGCGCCAGTTGCGTTCAATGATGGCATAACCCTTGCGCACAAGATAATCAGCCGCAATGTCCTCGCCTTTCTTACCAAAAGAGATGTGCTCAGCCATATATCGAAAATTGTAAGGTGATTTGCAAATTTACATAAAAGACTTCTAATCCTGCAAAGCCGTAAAAATATTTCCAATAAAAATTGCAAAAATCAATGAAGAATCAATATCTTTGCAAACAAATAATGAAGCTATGCAAAAACTCATTGCCCCTTCCCTTCTCTCGGCCGACTTCCTGAACCTCGGCAACGACATAGAGATGGTCAACCGCAGCGAGGCCGACTGGTTCCACTGCGACATTATGGACGGACGCTTCGTGCCCAACATTTCATTTGGAATACCCGTTGTCCAAGCCATAAAGAAGAAAGCCCAGAAGCCGCTGGATGTCCACCTGATGATAGTAGAGCCCGAAAAATACTTCGAGACCTTCGCAAAGGCAGGAGCCGACATCATCACTTTCCACTACGAAGCCAGCACACACATACACCGCTCGGTGCAGCAAATAAAAAGTCTGGGACTGAAGGCTGGCGTAGTACTCAACCCACACACACCTGTTTCGGTACTGGAAGACATTCTCGGCGACCTTGACCTTGTACTGCTCATGTCTGTCAATCCGGGTTTCGGAGGACAAAAATTCATTGAGCGCACATACGAAAAAATCAAGAAACTGCGTTTGATGATAGAGGAACAGAAAGCATCCGCCTTGATTGAGGTTGATGGCGGCGTAAACACCGAAAACGCCAAGACCTTGTTCGAGACAGGTGCTGATGTACTAGTAGCTGGTAATGCTGTTTTCAAGTCAGATAATCCGATAGAGACAATTCATAAGTTGAAAGTTAGCAGATGACCAGAGTGGACACAATGCATGTGTCCGATGTAAAAACAATAAACACATGACAGAAACCAACCGAATAGAATACAAGCAAGAACTGACTGAAGATCTTGACCTTGAAAAAGAGGTGATCGCTTTTCTTAATTATCACGAAGGCGGTATCATCTATTTCGGTGTGGACAAGACAGGCAAGGTGGTTGGTGTTGCCGACATTGACGGCGATATTCTAAAAATAAAAGACCGCATCCGCAAAAACATCATGCCATCGCCTATGGGTCTGTTTGATGTGACGGTTGAAATGATGGATGGCATCAATGTCATTAAAATTTTTGTAGCATCAGGCAGCGAAAAACCTTATTACAAGGCAAAATACGGCATGAGCATAAAAGGGTGTTACATCAGGGTTGGAACGGCAGCTGAACCTATGACTACCGCAATGATAGAGGATTTATTCTCACACAGGATACACAATTCCATCAAAAATATTCCATCACCTCGCCAAGACTTGACTTTCAGTCAATTAAGAATATATTATGAAGAGAAGGGGTTGCGTTTGAACGATAATTTTCTTCGCTCTCTTGAATTGCTTACCGACAATGGGCAATTGAACTATGCAGCTTATCTACTGGCTGACGAGAACGGCAACTCCATGAAATTGGCCAAATATGCCGGAAAAAACAAATACGAACTTATATCAAACAATGAATACGGTTATTGTTGCCTTTTGACAGCAACACAGAAGGTGCTTGACAAACTAGACGTTGAAAACAAAATCAGCACTGTCATCACCCCCACTGGTCGCCACGACACTCCACAATGGAACAAAATAGCTATCCGTGAAGCCTTGATTAATGCCGTTGTACACAACGATTACAGCTATGGTGCACCACCAAAGGTCGAACTTTTCTCCGACCATCTTGAAATAACTTCTATTGGCCATATTCCCGACGGATTGTCGAAAGATGATTTTTTCAATGGTGTCAGCATGCCTCGCAATAAAGAACTAATGAGAGTTTTCCGCGATGTGGAAATGGTTGAGGCATTAGGCTCTGGAATGTTGCGTATTATGCGAACATACGGACGTAAAAATTTTGAGTTTGGCGACAATTATATTCGCTTCAAAGTGATATTTGGCGATATAGGGCATGATACTGTAAATGACACTGTAAATGTCACAGAAAAAAAATTGCAAATAACTGAAAGACAGAAGAAAATAATAAAGTATCTTTGTGATACATGGCAAAGGAATGTCATAGAAAATGACACTGCAAATGATACTGTAAACGCTGTGACTTTAGCAGAACATTTTAGCGTATCTGTCACCACAATAAAACGCGACTTATCCACCCTGCAAAAATTAGGTCTCATACGTCATGAGGGACCCGACAAAGGCGGACGCTGGGTTGTGTTGAAACAAGTAAATTAGACTCCAAAATATGAATAACAAATCCTTAAATCTACTAATATGAACGAATCAATTCTTAAACTGCAACCCAAGAATGTTTGGGAAGAGTTCAAAGGCATCCTCAACGTGCCTCGTCCATCAAAGAAAGAAGCAAAAATGGTCGCTTACCTTGAGAAATGGGCCAAAGACCACAAGGTGAAATACGTGAAAGAGGAATGCGGCAACATCATCATGAGCGTTCCCGCCACCAAAGGCATGGAAGACCGCGCCACCATCATCCTGCAAGCACACATGGACATGGTTTGCGAGAAGAACAGCGACAAGAAGCACGACTTTGAGAAAGACCCCATCGAGGCTGTCATCAAAGGCGAATGGCTGCACGCCAACGGCACCACCCTCGGTGCTGACGACGGCATCGGTGTAGCCGCTGCTTTAGCTGTCATGACCGACCCCAAAGTGAAACACGGCCCGCTGGAGTGCATCTTCACCATAGACGAGGAGACAGGTCTCACTGGTGCCGAGAAGCTCGATCCGAAAAACATCACCGGACGTATCCTGCTCAACCTCGACAACGAAGAAGATGGAGAGATTTGCATAGGCTGCGCCGGCGGCATGGACACCATCGTCAAAGTGTGGTACGAACTTGACCCCGCACCTGAAGAGGCTACTGCATACCGCGTAACTGTCAGCGGACTGAAAGGCGGACACAGCGGCGACGACATCAACAAGAACTTAGCCAACGCCAACAAACTCCTCACCCGCATTCTGTGGGAAGCCACATCGAAATACGACCTTCAACTCTACGACTTCCAAGGCGGCAACCTGCGCAACGCCATTGCACGTGAAGCAACAGCCGTGGCTTACATTCCCAACGATTGCGCCAAGGTGTTCGAGAAATTCGTGAAAGAGATGGAAGCCAACTTCCGTAAAGAATACCAAGTGACAGAACCCACACTGAGCGTGAAATGCGAAGTGGCAGAGATACAACCCGACGTCGTCATCGACGAGGATTCACAATACAATCTGCTCAACGGCCTCTATGCCTGCCCTCACGGTGTGATAGCAATGTCGCAGACCATACCGAACTTCGTCGAGACATCCACAAACCTTGCCTCATGCAAGAAGAAAGAAGGCTATTTCTTCATCCAGACCTCACAACGCAGCTCCATAGAGTCCTCGAAAGAAGATGTCGCCAATATGGTTGAAAGCGTGTGGAACCTCGCTTGGGCTGATGTGGAACACACCGACGGCTACCCAGGCTGGACCCCCAACCCCGACTCGCCCATCCGCGCCATTGCTGAGAAGTGCTACAAGAAACGCTTCAAGAAAGACCCGACGGTGAGAGCCATACACGCCGGTCTCGAATGCGGACTTATAGGCGACAAAATAGACGGCATGGACATGATCAGCTTCGGTCCAACACTGCGCGGCGTACACTCGCCTGACGAACGTATAGAGATAAAGACCGTGCAGAAGTTCTGGGACTTCCTCTGCGACATACTCGCCGAGGCTCCCAAAGCTGAAACAACAAAGGCCAAAAAGACCCCTGCCAAGAAAGTGACAGAAGAGAAAAAGGCTCCTGTTGCTAAAAAAGCACCTACCAAGAAAGCTCCCGCTAAAAAAGCACCCGCCAAGAAGGCAAAGAAATAAGTTTTAGCAACTATAAATTTGACAAAAGCCCGCAGAAAAACACCGCGGGCTTTGTCTTTTTTTACACACCTTATTAATTCCATAACTTAAAAATCGTAACTTTGCAGGTTGAAATTAGAACAAAAATATACTTAACATGCAGAGTATCAGAAACATAGCCATCATCGCACACGTTGACCATGGAAAGACAACATTAGTTGACCGCATCCTCTACCAATCAAAACTCTTCAAAGAGAGCGACGACCAGTCAGGACAGCTCATTCTCGACAACAACGACCTTGAGCGCGAGCGCGGCATCACCATCTTGTCGAAAAACGTATCCGTCAGATACAAAGACGTGAAAATCAACATCATCGATACCCCTGGCCACGCCGACTTCGGTGGTGAGGTGGAACGTGTGTTGAATATGGCCGATGGAGTTCTGCTACTCGTTGACGCATTTGAAGGTCCAATGCCACAGACACGTTTCGTGCTACAAAAAGCCATAGAACTCGGACTGAAGCCTATCGTGGTGATCAACAAGGTCGACAAACCCAACTGCCGTCCCGACGAGGTGCAAGAAGCCGTGTTCGACTTGATGTTCAACCTCGGTGCCACTGAGGACCAGCTGGACTTCCCCACTGTTTTCGGCTCGTCGAAGCAAGGCTGGATGTCGGACCACTGGGAGAATGTCACAAGCGATGTCTCCTACCTTCTCGACACCATCATAAAATACATACCTGAAGCCAAATACGAGGAAGGCACCCCGCAAATGCTCATCACCTCGTTGGACTACAGCTCGTATGTGGGCCGTATCGCCGTGGGACGACTGAAACGAGGCATACTGCAAGCCGGTATGAACGTCTCGCTCGTTAAGCACGACGGCACCATACAGAAGTCCACCATCAAAGAGCTATATACCTTTGAGGGACTTGGCAAGGAACGCACCAAAAACCCCGTCTATGCCGGCGACATCGTGGCACTCATGGGTATCGACAACTTCGAGATTGGCGACACCGTGGCCGACTACGAGAACCCCGAGGCTCTGCCTCCCATCAAGGTTGACGAGCCCACTATGAGCATGCTGTTCACCATCAACAACTCGCCATTCTTCGGCAAAGAGGGCAAGTTCGTCACCTCTCGCCACCTGCGCGACCGTCTATACAAAGAGACAGAGAAAAACCTAGCTCTGAAGGTCGTTGACACCGACTCTCCCGACGCCTTGATGGTATATGGACGTGGCATCCTGCACCTTAGCATATTGGTGGAGACCATGCGCCGCGAAGGATATGAGTTCCAGCTCGGACAGCCAAAAGTAATCATCAAGACCATAGACGGCAAGAAATGCGAGCCTATCGAGAACCTCACTGTCCTCGTGCCTGAAGACTTCGCTGGACGCGTCATAGAGCAAGTCAGCTCACGCAAAGGCGAGATGACACAGATGGAGCCCAAAGGCGACCGTATGTGCCTCGAGTTCGACATACCGTCACGAGGCCTCATCGGTCTGCGTAACACTCTGCTCACCGTGACCGAAGGCGAAGCCATCATATCACACCGCTTCAAGGACTACGAGCCTTGGAAAGGCGAGATAGGCAGCCGCACCAACGGCGCCCTCATATCAATGGAGACAGGCCCCGCCATCCCCTACGCCATCTGGAAACTGCAAGACAGAGGCACCTTCTTCGTCAATCCCAATGAAGACGTGTATGCCGGAGAGGTCATCGGCGAAAACACACGCTCGAACGACATAGTGCTGAACATCAACAAGACAAAACACCTCACCAACGTCCGCGCCTCAGGCTCCGACGAGGCAATACGCCTCGTGCCGCCAGTGCGTTTCTCACTTGAGGAATACATGGAATATATCCGCGACGACGAGTACCTTGAGGTGACACCACGCAGCCTGCGCCTGAGAAAAATCATCCTCGACGAGATTGAAAGAAAGAGAGCTTCAAGGAAGGAAGAATAAAGATTGTTTTTGAAAAAAACGGCGGAATATCTTCCGCCGTTTTTTCAAATATTCCATTTTTTGTTTCCATGCGTCGAAAAGAAATATATTTTCACAAAACATGACAAGTTTCGACGATTTTTTTTATTATTGCAGTCTGAACCAGAAATTAACATTAAAAAAATAGAGACATGAAAATCATTGCTAAAAGAATCCTTATGATTTGCTTCGTGGCATTGTTTGCCACCGCCTGCGACACACTTAGCAGCATCGCCCAACAAGGCCAAGAACTTCTAACATTGGCAAAATGCAACTTCAAGTTCAACAGTCTGAGCGACGTCGAGATGCTTGGTCTGAAACTGAGAAAAGGCATGACCAAAGACGACCTCAACGTCACGCAGCTTGCCAACCTTGCCAAGGCTCTGCTAACCAGAAGCCTGCCTATGAACTTCAACGTGAACCTTGACGCCACCAACCCCAACTCGACCAACGCCGCAATGAGCAAGATGGACTATATCATAGCCCTCAACCAAAAACAAGTCGTCAGCAGCACTCTTGACAGAAACATCAACATACCTGCCAACTCGTCGAACATGGTGAGCATTCCCATCACCACCGACCTGTTCCAACTCTTCAGCAACGAGACCGGCGACGCCATTACCAACATAGCTTTCAAACTGCTGGGCTCCAGCAGTAACCCTGTTGACCTGACAGCAAAGATAAAGCCATACATCACCGTAGGAAGCCAGTCTCTCTCCTACCCTGACTTCATCACCATCAACAAGACATTAAACTAATAATTGAAATTTATAAACAAAAAATTCCTCCTGCGGGAGGATTTTTTTTTGTCACATACAGAAAACTACGTTTTTCACTTGTTGTTCTTCGCCTTTGCCCTGCGGCGCGACTCTTCCAGGAGTTCCAAAGCCTCTTGCTGCAAAGCGCGTTCCTCGTCGTTCTCGGGTTCAATCACGATGCCGTGAGGACGTGAGTGGTGGTTCTCGTCGAGATAGGCGAAGGTGGCAAAACCCTCGGCAGCAGTCTTCTCAGGCTCACGCGAGCGGTACATCTTGGTATAAACCGTCAGTGTACTGGTCCCTACCGACACGACCTTACTCTCGTAGGTGACGATGTCGCCCGCAAAGATGGGAAAACGGAAATTGATGCCATGCAACACAAGCAACACTGTATCTTTTGTGTCGACATACTGAGCCACAGCAAAATAAGAACTCTCAAGAAACCACTCTGAGCAACGTCCTGCAAAGAACGTCTGATGGTGATTAAGATCGGCTAACTTGATAAGCCTTTGGGAATATGCAGGTTTCATTTTATGTATGATTTATTTTCAAAAACATTGTATATCAGCATTCAGCTTTTAACTTCTATCGTAACTTCTTTTTTAACTCCTATTGTTCTTCTATTTTTATCAACATTCTATCACAAGACCATCGTAAGCTAGTTTCACATTGTCAGGCAAAGTCGGATTAACCTTTTCAGCCAAGCCGATATGATGTCCGATATGCGTCAGCCAAGCCTTCTTAACGCCAAGGTCAGAGACAACCTTTAATGCCTGCTCCACATTAAGATGGGAATAATGTTTATCCCACATCAGGGCTTCTACAATAAGGTATTCGACACCATGCAATTTGCGCATCGCATCTTCAGTAACCTCGTGAACATCGGTGACGTAGGCGAACTTGCCGAAGCGGAAGGCATGGCAAGTCATGGTATAGTGTTTCAGTCGCATGGGTACAACCTCTATGTCGCCAATCGTGAAGGGCTCCTCGTCAAACTCGATGAGGTTGTATGTCGGGGCGCCTGGATATGGGTTCTCAGCAAAGGAATAGGAATACTCGCGTCGTATCTCCTCCTGCGCTTCCTTGGCGGCATATACAGGCATAGGGTGTTTTAGTCTGAATATATAGGGTCTCAGATCATCAAAACCGCCTATATGGTCGTGGTGCTGGTGTGTTATCAGCACCGCATTGACACGCTCCACCTTGGCGCGCAGCATCTGATAGCGGAAATCAGGTCCCGCATCGACGACAAGAGTTGTGTTGTCGGTCTGCACCATGATGGAGGTTCGCAACCTGTGGTCAAGAGGGTCGGTTGAGCGGCACACCTCGCAATCGCAAGTCACGACAGGAATTCCGTGGGATGCACCACTGCCTAAAACTGTTATTCGCATAAAAATCCTATTTAAGGCTGCAAAGGTAAGGATTTTTCGTGAGTGTTACACGGAAAAGTGTTTGGATTAAGCCAATTCACAACCACCTTAACATATATTTTTCGCGTATCGAAAAAAAAATCTTGCCAACACAAAAAAAACATTATATTTGCAGAGATTTTGAAAAATCAAAAACTGATGAACACTACATGCACATATCTGGGTCTTAACCTGAAGAACCCCATCATCGTGAGCAGCTCGCCTCTCACGGGCAACATCGAAAGCATTGTGAAGTGCGCCAAAGCAGGTGCCGGAGCCATAGTCCTCAAGTCAATCTTCGAGGAGCAGATTCAAGCCGACATCAAGAAGGAAGAGAGCTATTCGGACATCTACGACAGCAATCTCGAGATGGGCCAGTACCTCAAGACCTTCGTCCGTGGCAACGAGATTGAGATATACACCAAGCTGATACGCGAGGCCAAAGCCGCCATCGACATACCCGTCATTGCAAGCATAAACTGCACCGACAAGGGCGAATGGATCAGCTTTGCGAAGAACTTCCAAGAGGCTGGTGCCGACGCCATAGAGCTTAACATAGCCATCTCGCCCTTCGAGTACAGCCTTGAGCCACGTGCCATTGAGGACGAATACATCGAGATTCTGAAACAGGTCGAGAAGAATGTCAGCATTCCCGTATCGGTCAAGATAGGCAGCCACTTCACCAACATCTGCAACATGGCCTTCCGCCTCGCTAACAACGGTGCCAAAGGCATAGTGCTATTCAACCGCTTCTTCAACCCCGACTTCGACATCGAAAATATGAAAGTGGTCTCAGGCAACTCCATATCGGCCAACGAAGAAAACAGCACCACATTGCGCTACGTCACATTGCTTAAAGGTCAGGACATCCCATGCGACATTTCAGCCGCCACAGGCATCTACAACGGCAAAGACGTGATAAAACAAATCCTCGCAGGTGCCTCGACAGTACAATTGTGCAGCAGCCTCTACAAGAACGGCCTCGACCAGATAGCTGCCATACTCGACACCCTGACACAATGGATGCAGCAACACAACTTCAACTCAATAGCCGACTTCAAAGGCAAGTTGTGCAAAGGCAACAATAGCAGCATGGAAAGGATGCAGTATTTGAGAAGGAATAGTGAAGGTTGATTTGTATATTGTTGATTTGTTGATGTGTTGATTTGTTTGTTGAATGTTTAATTGTTTAATTGCGTGTCACGCAGTCCCGTGTCTCGCGTCAGAAAAAAGGAACTTAATATTAACTCATAAACTCTACGAAAAATGAAAAAGTACGTTTGCGATGTTTGCGGGTACATCTACGACCCCGAAAAAGGCGATCCCGACAGCGGAATAGCTCCCGGCACTCCTTTTGAGCAAATACCCGACAACTGGTCATGCCCACTCTGCGGAATAGGCAAGGACAGCTTCTCGGTAATGGAATAACAAACCTGATTTCATGGCAGAAAGGAGCTCCCTTTCTGCCAATTTTATTTTTCAAAACACTAGCAATGGACAACAAAGCACTTTTCAATATAGGCTACGGCTTGTACGTCTTGACAACAAGCTATGACAACGTGGACAACGGCTGCATTGTCAACACGGTGATACAGGTCACAAGCAACCCTTTGCAGATAGCCGTCACCGTAAACAAAGGCAACTACACCCACGACCTCATCAAGGACTCATGTGTCTTCAACGTCTCGATGCTGACAACAGAGACTCCCATGTTCGTATTTGAACATTTCGGCTTCCAGTCAGGACGCAAGGTGAACAAGTTCGCCGACTGCGAGGCTGAACACCGGGCAGTAAACCATGTGCTTTACATACCCAAATACACCAACTCATACTTGGCCTGCCATGTCGTTAAGAGCATCGATTTCGGCACACACACCATGTTCATCGCCGAAGTGCTTGACGCACAAGTGCTCTCCGACAAGCCATCGCTGACATACGACTATTACCAAAAAAACATAAAACCCAAACCGCAGGCACCAAAGGCTGAAGGCGGGAAACGTCAATGGGTGTGCAAGATATGCGGCTATGTTTACGACCCCGAAAAGGGCGACCCCGACAGCGGAATAGCCCCTGGCACACCTTTCGAGCAAATCCCCGACGACTGGGTGTGCCCGCTCTGCAAACACGGAAAAGAGGACTTCGAGGAGATGTGAGGAGTTAATAGAAGACAGAATTCAGAATACAGAATACAGAATATTATGCAACAGACAAAACTTACAGAAAACATTTACTATGTAGGCGTGAACGACCGCCGCAACGACCTTTTTGAAAATCACATGGAACTGCCCAACGGCGTTTCCTACAACTCATATCTTATTGTTGACGGGAAGACCGCCCTCATCGATCCTGTCGAAGCAGACTTTTTAGAGGAATACCTCTTCAAGGTCAAGACCGCACTTGCCGGCCGCCCGTTGGATTATCTTGTCATAAACCACGACGAGCCCGACCACAGCGGCTCTATAGCGGCAGTGATACGCGAATACCCCAACGTGCAAGTCGTTGGCAACGCCAAGACCTTCGCACCTCTAGAGGCTTTCTATGGCAATATAGAAAACAAAAAAATCGTCACCGAGGGCGAGACTCTTAACTTGGGCAAGCACACACTGCAATTTTTCATGGTTCCCATGGTGCACTGGCCCGAGTCGATGGTGACATACGAACAAAGCACAGGCATAGTCTTCTCGAACGACGCTTTCGGTGGCTTCGGCGCCCTCAACGGCGGCATCTTCGATGACCAGGTGAACCTCTGCTTCTATGAGGACGACATGCGCCGCTACTACGCCAACATCGTCGGCAAGGTAGCCATGCAAGCCCTCAAAGCCATCGAGAAACTTGGCGGGTTGAACATCAAGATGATTGCCCCGTCACATGGTCTGGTATGGCGCAGCAACATAGCCTGGGTCATCGACCGCTACACACGCTGGAGCAAGCACGAAGGCGAAGAAGGCATAGTGATAGTGTACGGCTCGATGCACGGTAACACAGCACGCATGGCCGACATAGTGGCACAAGGCGCCGCCGATGCTGGCATCAAAGAGATAAAAATCTACGATGTGGCACACACCGAGGTCTCGTTCATCATGAGCGACATCTGGAAATACAAAGGTGTCATCATTGGTGCCTGCGCCCATTATGCAAGCATGTTCCCCAACATGACACTACTCACCCACGAACTCAACGAGTTCAAGCCGAAGAACAAATGCTATGGCATATTCGGCGGCATGAGCTGGAGCGGCGGCGGTGTCAAGACCCTTGCCAAGATAGCCGAGGAAGGCGGTTGGAATATGGTTTCCGACAACGTCGAAGTGAAAGGTGCACCAATCCGCGAGGAAGATATTGACAAGCTATATAATCTGGGCAAAGCTGTAGCAGAAGCGACAAAAGGCTGATGGCGGAATACTCATCCATATTACTTGAAAACGCTGTTGAGGCGTTGGCTAAATTGCCTGGAATAGGCAACAAGACGGCGTTAAGGCTGGCATTACATCTTCTTAACGAAGAAAGTGTAATGACGGAGCAGCTTGCGGAAGCTTTGCTCAACATGCGACGCAACATAAAGCTGTGCAAACACTGCTACAACATCAGCGACACAGAAGTCTGCGCCATCTGCGGCAATCCAAGGAGAGACAGCAGTACGATATGCGTCGTTGCCGACATGCGTGACGTGCTTGCCATAGAGAGGACAGCCTCCTTCAACGGGCTATATCATGTCCTTGGCGGAGTCATAAGCCCAATTGAGGGAATATCACCCAACGACTTGAAGATAAGCCAACTGATTGAGAGAATAGACAAAGAGGACATCAAAGAGATAATCCTCGCATTGCCAGCCACGATAGAAGGCGACACAACAAACTTCTACATTTACAAGCAGCTAGCAAACTTCAAAGGCAAGATAACCGCCATCGCCAAAGGCATCTCCGTCGGTGACGCATTGGAGTATGTAGATGAGATAACCCTTGGACGGTCGATCAAGAACAGAGTTGATTTCGAGCAGAAATAAAGCATTCGGTTGACAACCGTCACACTTGTTTTTAGATTAAAGTTACGCCCAAATATCATACCATGAAAAGGATACTACTACAATTACTTCTCATAACATCTCTTTTCGGATTTGCCGGCCCCATAGACAAAGCTACAGCCTTGAAAGTGGCCAACACTTTCCGTGACAACGAAATAGCCTGCAAAAAGAATTTTCAAGCTGACCATGCCACCACTTCGTTGGTCGATATTACAGAAAAGACACCTTTTAAAAACTTCTATATCTTCAGTGACGAGCACAGCTTCGTCATCGTGTCGGGTGACGACTGCGTGCAGCCCATACTCGCCTACTCGATGGACAATCCATTCAAAAACGATGTAATGCCTGAAAACATAGCCAGTTGGCTGCAAGGATACGAAGAGCAAATCATCCTGGCAAAAACACGCTCAGCATCGCCTCCCATAGAGGTAAAACAGGCATGGGAACAGCTTAAAAGCGGTGAAATATCATCAACAAATCGTGCTATAGCGGTAGTCGGCCCACTAATTCAGACACAATGGGACCAAACAAATCCGTATAACAGCCTATGTCCCACAGGCACCTACACAGGATGCGTGGCAACGGCAATGGCTCAAATCATGAAATTCTGGAACTATCCTGAGCATGGTGTCGGCACACACAGCTATGTACACAGCACCTACGGCACATTGACAGCCGACTTCGGAGCCACTACCTACCAATGGAGCGACATGGCAAACACATATTCTTCATCTTCGTCAGCGGCTGCCAAAGAAGCTGTGGCGACATTAATGTACCACTGCGGCGTGTCGGTCGATATGAATTACGGCACTGACGGCAGTGGCGCCTCAACGGCTAATGTGGCCAATTCACTGAAAATATTTTTCAACTACGAGCCCTCCTTGTACTATATGTTGCGCTCAAATGCCGACAACGACGAGCAATGGATAGCTATGATAAAGAACGACCTTGACAACGGACGACCTTTGCAATACAGCGGACAAAGCACCAATTCCGGTCACTCGTTCATCTGCGACGGCTACGACACCGACGGCCTTTTCCACTTCAACTGGGGATGGAGCGGCTACTGCGACGGTTACTTCACAATCAACAACCTTGCACCGGGGACAGGCGGCTCAGGTTCGGGATCAGGCGTTTATAACGACCAACAGGGTGCAGTTTTTGGTATCGAGCCTCCTTCAAGCACTATCGAAGCCCCTCTTAACCTTGTTGCCGAATACGACAATGGCACAGCTGTCCTTTCTTGGTCGGCATCAAACGGCGCGGCATCCTACAACATTTACCGCAACGGCTTGCTAATAGCATCAGGCATCAATGCAACAACATATACCGACAACAACGTACCCTACGGCACAACAAAATACTACGTGAGAGCAGTCGATTCCAATGGCTTTCTCTCGCTGACCTCAAACTATGCCATTGTTATACGAAACTATGAGACACCAGTCGTTGACGACCTTACCGGCACAGTAGGCGGGCGCGACGTAACCCTGACATGGACAGCACCCGAATGGTGTTATCCCGAAGAAGAATCCGCATCATTGACTTATGGAGACGGTAGTTTTTACGGCACCCTGGGCTTTAGCACATACAACATGAACATGTATTGGGGACACCGCTACCCCGTTTCAGCCTTAGGCGACTATGATAAAATGTCGATTTACAAAGTGTCATTTTATGCGAACGACATAGGAGATTATAAGCTATATATCTATGAAGACAGCAAAACATCTTCGTACACCAACTCTGATGCCCCTAAAACACTGGCTTATGAGCAAAGTGTAACAACAAGCATAACTGGCTGGAACGAGATATTACTCACCTCTCCTTTCATCATTGACTCCTCAAAAGACATCTGGATTTTCATGTACGACCCGGAAATCAGGGATTATCCTTCAACCTACAGCTCATATAGTGACAGTGATGAAGGCAATTACTATTCTTATTATTCACCAAGCTACCCATATAGCCCACAACATTTTGTATCACATTATAACGGTGCAGCATTCAATATCAAAACCTACATCACCGACGGCGTTTACACCTATAACATATACCGCAACAGCGAGATGATTGCATCCGAACAGGACGGTTTCACCTATACCGACACCAACCTCGCCGACGGACATTATGAATACTACCTTACGACAAACTATTATAAAGGAGAGTCAGATGCGTCCAACATAGTTGAGTTTGACATCTCGGTGCCAGTTGTCGAGATAGACGTAATCGCTGCTCCACAGCCAATCTGCAGCGGCGAGACACTGACTTTGACAGTACCCGAGGTTACGGGCGAAACCACTGAAGCAGGATGGCAGATAGCCGACGGCAACGATTTCAGCTCATCTACGACACAGACAATCCCATACACAGGCCAAACGCTTGACGACAGCTATGACGGCTGGTGGATGCGCTATTGGGTGCTGAACGACCAGCTTGGTTATGTTTACAGCAATAGTGTACAAATCAGCGTAAAATCCGTTTATGAAAAAGAATTTAGCCATACAGCCTGCGAAAGCTACGAGTGGAACGGGCAGACATACACCGAAAGCCAGACTTTGACATACTCGGGCATCGGCGCAAACGGATGCGACAGCATCGTCACACTTGAGCTTACCGTCAACCACCCACAAAACATAACGCTTGAGCCTGTCACCACCTGCGGCAGCTACGACTGGAACGGGCAGACATATACCGACAGCCAGACTTTGACATACTCGGGCATCGGAGCAAACGGCTGCGACAGCATCGTCACCCTTGAGCTTACCGTCAACCACCCGCAAAACATAACGCTTGAGCCTGTCACCACCTGCGGCAGCTTCGAGTGGAACGGGCAGACATACACCGAAAGCCAGACCTTGACATACTCGGGCATCGGAGCAAACGGCTGCGACAGCATTGTCACCCTTGAGCTTACCGTTAATCCCACATACGAAGTTAGCGACTTGTATTCCGCATGCCACGATGAGCTGCCCTTCTCATGGAACGGAATGTTATTCACCGAGGCAGGCACACAATCAGCACAGCTAGAAACCTCCAACGGATGCGACAGCATTGTCACCATGACACTCGAAGTATGGAACCCACAAATAAGTGTGACCGGCAATCTGGAGATAGCACAAGGAGAGGCGACCACCCTGACCGCACATGGTTGTGATTTTTACCACTGGAGTACTGGAGAGACGACGCCAAGCATCACAGTGGCACCGAGCGAAACAACCACATACTCCGTGACCGGCACAATATTCAACGGATGTGCCGCCTACGCCGAGGCAACAGTCCACGTAACGGAAGGAATAAATGAAAAAGAAAGCCTAGTGAATGTTTATCCCAATCCAGTAAAAAACACACTATACGTCGATGCAGAAGACCTTATCTGCGTGCGCCTTGTCAACAAGACAGGACAAATAATCCACGAATCAAAGCAATCCGGCAGCCACATGCAAATAGACATGACACCTTACGCATCGGGGCACTACTTCCTGCAAATCACCACCAGCGATGGCATTATGACATGTAAAGTCCTGAAGGAACAATGAATTGTCCGACAATGAACATCGACTTGTCGATGCCCATGCTCTACCTCAACTCAAACTTGACAAAGTCGGAATAAGGCTGCTTTTTAAGCAAAGGCAGCACCACTGCAGCGTTAAGTCCACCCGAAACAGGCGACACATTGCACGACATATTCATGCTTTCGTCAGTGATTGTGAAGCTGTAGGACTGTTTTCCAGGGTTCGACTTGACAAGATCGGTCAAAGCAATCAGGTCATCATCGGTGGCTTTATCTACAAACAGCTGCATTTTCACCTTTTTGGACGTCTTCTCCAGCAAAGATTCAAGCAGGTGAACCTCTGTGAATCTCACCTCGGCCATATCCTTACCCTCACTGTCCTTGCGGAACGACTTGTCAATCTTACCAATCAGCAGCACGTAAGCATCAGGAACAAGAATATTCTTCATATTCAGATAATTCTCCTTAAACAGATAGAAAGAGATATTACCAGTCTGGTCTTCAACAGTATATAAACCATAATCAGTATTGCTCTTGCTTTTTCTATCCTCTGCCTTCGTCACATGAGCACCCAGTCTTACCGCCCTTCCGATATTGGCGGGATTCCCCAAGGCCTTGTTCAGTTTATCTATATTGGTATTTGTAAAGTTCTCTATCTCAATGGAATAAGTATCCATAGGATGTAAGGAGATATAGAATCCGAGAGCATCTTTCTCCATATCCAGCTGTTTCATCTGCGACCACGGCTCACACTCGGGAAGCGGAATATTGAGTGTTTCGCCCATGCCGTCATCGCTGCCAAAGCCGAAGAGGTCTATCTGTGTCGAGTTCTTTCTCTCGTTGTAAGAAGCCACCATACGCATGGCGCGCTCCACAAACGGGACAGTGTCATTTTGCGGCACATAGAACAACATAGCGCGATGGAATCCCGGGAAGTTGTCGAAGCAGCCTGCCATGTCCATGCTTTCAATAGCGCGACGGTTAAGACCTTTGTTGGCAGTACGCAGCAGGAAATCGGTGAAGTTCTTGAACTTGCCATTAGCCTCACGCTCCTCTACGATACCCGCCACAGCCGCCTCGCCCACATTCTTGATGCCACCCATTCCATAGCGTATCTCGCCCTTGTCGTTGACGGAGAACTTGTACTCCGACTCGTTCACATCGGGACCAAGCACGTCAATCTTCATACGGCGGCATTCCTCCGTCATGAAGTTCACCTGCTTGATGTCGCCAAGCTCGTTGTTTAGCACCGCAGCCATAAACTCGGCAGGATAATGTGCCTTGAGGTATGCCGTCTGGTACGAGACCCACGAATAGCAGGCCGCATGCGACTTGTTGAAGGCGTAAGATGCGAACTTCTTCCACTCCTCCCATATCTTCTCCAAACGTTTCTTCACTTCATCTTCGGGCAGGTTCTCGGTCTTTGTAAGCTTTGCAACACCTTGTTTCATGAACTTGCCATAGAGCTCCTCCATCTTAGCCAACTGCTTCTTACCCATGGCCTTACGTAAAGTGTCGGACTCGCCACGGGTGAAGTCGGCCAGCTCGCGCGACAGAAGCATAACCTGCTCCTGATATACACAGATGCCGTAAGTGTCTTTCAAGTACTTCTCCATGCAGGCGAAGTCATATTTTATCTCCTGCCTACCCTGTTTGCGGGCAATGAAGGCAGGTATGTTGTCCATCGGGCCTGGACGATAGAGGGCATTCATGGCTATGATGTCGCCAATGACGGTAGGATGAAGCTCGCGCAGGTATTTCTGCATTCCGGGCGACTCGAACTGGAACAAGCCGATGGTGTTGCCCGAACAGTACAAATCGTATGTCTCCTTGTCGTCGATGGGAATATGGTCAATGTCGATGTCGATGCCGCGTGTGCGTTTGACGTTGTGCAGGGCATCTTTTATCAAGGTCAAGGTCTTCAAGCCAAGGAAGTCCATCTTGATAAGTCCCACACTTTCAATAACATGTCCGTCATACTGTGTCACCACTACCCTTTCTTTCGAGTCCTTGTCCTCGATGGTGGCCACTGGAGCTACGTTGGTAAGGTCATCGGCACCGATAATGACACCGCAGGCATGGATTCCGGTCTGACGGTTGGTGTCTTCCAGTTCAGCAGCGTAGGTCAGCATCGAACGGATGTTCTCACCTTGGTCATACACATCGAAGTCATCTGGCTTCTCTCCGTTTTCGAGCATATTCAGCTCAGGTATGTACTTGAAGCAGTTCACAAGGTTCACCTTGGGTGACTTGCCTTTTTCATCTTTGATATTGTCAGGGAAAGTTTTGTCGGGGATATACGATTTTATCTTGCCGACCATCGCAAGTGGCACTTTCTGCACACGACCAACATCCTGAATTGCCGACTTGGCCGCCATAGTGCCGTAGGTGATGATATGCGCCACCTTCTCTGCACCGTACTTCTTCGTCACCCAGTCGAGCACCTTGCCACGGCCGTCGTCATCAAAGTCAACGTCGATATCGGGCAAAGAGATACGGTCGGGGTTGAGGAAACGTTCAAACAGCAAGTCGTATTTCAACGGGTCTAAGTCAGTGATTTTAAGGCAATAAGCCACCACAGAGCCTGCTGCCGAGCCACGTCCTGGACCAACACTCACGCCAAGTTCCTCTCTTGCAGCCCTGATATAGTCGCTCACTATGAGAAAGTATCCCGGGAAACCCATCGTCTTCATCACATGAAGCTCAAAGTTAATGCGTTCTTTCTGCTCATCGGTTAATGTTTCGCCATAGCGTTTGTGGGCACCTTCCCAGGTCAGCTTGGCAAGGTAGTCGGCCTCAAGCTTGATACGGTACAGACGGTTGTAGCCGCCCAGTTTCTTGACTTTTTTCTCGGCCTCCTCCTGCGACATCACTACATTGCCGTGCTCGTCGCGGGTGAACTCGTTGAAGAGGTCTTCTTCGGTGAATTTCTGTCTGTATTGCTCTTCCGTGCCAAAGTCCTCAGGTATTGGAAACACTGGCATAATAGGGTCGGAATCGATGCTATAAGGCTCAACCTTATCTACAATCTCCTGAGTGTTTTCCAAAGCAAAAGGCACGTCTGAGAATATTTTTCCCATCTCGGCAGGTGTCTTCAGCCACTCCTGTTTGGTGTAGTGAAGACGCTTGGGGTCGTCAACATCGGCACCAGTGCTGATGCATATCAAACGGTCATGCGCCTCGCCGTGCTCCTCCTCCACGAAGTGGACGTCGTTGGTGGCAATGACCTTGGTGTTGGTCTTTTCGGCCAACTGAAGTATGACTTTGTTCACCTCCTTCTGACGTTCGTAAACCTCGGTGTCGCCACCAGGCTTGTCGGTCTTATGCCGCTGAATCTCAAGGTAATAGTCATCACCAAAGATGCTTTTAAACCACATTATTGTCTGCTCTGCGCCCTCTATGTCGCCGTTCTGTATCTTCTGCGGCACCTCACCTGCCAGACACGCCGAGCTGCATATCAGCCCTTCGTGGTACTTCTCAATGAGGTTGTGGTCAATACGCGGCTTGCCATAAAAACCTTGTGTATAGGCAATAGAGCTGAGTTTGCAGAGGCTGTGGTAGCCTGTCTTGTTTTTGGCTAAAAGTATAAGATGCCACTTCTTATCGTTACGGCTTTCTTTCACCTCAATACCAAATGGTGCGCAATAGGTCTCGATGCCGTAAATGGGCTTGAAGAACTGTCCGTTGAGTTTGTCAATCTCGGCCTGTGCAGCGGCTTTTTCCTCTTCGGTGGCATCTTCTTTCTTCAAAATGGCCTGCTGCTCCTTGATGGCATCACTGACAGCACCGTTCTCCTTGTTCACAGTGTCGGCAAAGTCCTTTATGCCGAACATGTTGCCATGGTCGGTGAGAGCGAGGCTGTACATCCCGTTTTTCTTGCACTTCTTCACCAGGTCAGGCACTTTCGACATTCCGTCGAGCATGGAATAGTGTGAATGGACATGCAGGTGGGTGAAATGCTGCGGAACATAGCTGCCAAACTCAGGAGCCTCATCCTTTTTCTCATCTGTATCGTAGTTTGCCTCGACAACGATACCGGCTGGTTGAAAGACATCGGGGTTGGCCGCCTTGAAATCAGTCAGAAACTGTTGGTCAACGCGCAAGTCGTTCTCGTCGAGCACGCCACGGCGCAGAAGCTCAAGGAAGACGCGTGCGGTGGCCTGCACATCGGCGCAGGCGTTGTGGGCCGAGTCGAAATTCTCGCCAAACAACAGATGGTGAATCTCGTTTAGTCTGGGGAACTTGAACTTGCCGTTCTTGCCACCCGGCAGTTGGCAGAAGTTGGCTGTTTTCTCGGTGCAGGTATCGATCACCGTCCACTGCTTCAAGGGGTTCTCACGCCCGCAGCGCAGAAACTCGCATCCCAGCACATTGAGGTCAAAGCCCACATTGTGTCCAACCAGATATTTGGCTTTTGCAGCCGACTGCAAGAAAAGGTCAAGCACCTCGTTGAGAGGTTTTCCGTATTTCAGGGCATGTTCAGTGGAGATGCCGTGCACCATCTTGGCATCGATGGGGATGACAAAGCCGTCGGGCTTGACAAGATAGTTGTGGTTTTCCACATAGCGGCCTTTGTCGTCGTGTATCTGCCAGGCAAGCTGCACCATGCGCGGCCAGTTGTCGAAATCGGTCAGCGGGGCGTTCTGATTTTTGGGAAGACCAGTGGTCTCGGTGTCGAATATTAGGAACATAAGGTTATATTTTTCGTTTTAAAAATCCAATTTATTGATATTCAAGGCAATCTAAAGCACGATTATCGTTTTCAAAGTTAGGTCTATTTTCGGAATATACAAAAGCCTTTTTTCAACAAATTATCAACATTTGACCCCCTCACCCAAATACCTCAGCAAATCAGTTGTGAAACAACCTTTTTAGCAGCAAGGCCACAAAAAAAAACGTTGCCAAACAGATTTTTGACCCCTAGGGAAGGTGTATATGGGTATTTTGTTGCCACCCTAAAAACGATGATTGTCGGAAACTCGAAAAAAAATGCGATTCCGACAACAATCGAAGTTTTCATAGAAAATGCAGGGGCTCGATGCTTTTTAGCGCAGAAAAGTGTCCACATAATGCAAAAAATCAATTTCGTGGACACTATTTTCAAAAAACCGTTACCAAACGAGATGCGAATGGCAACGGTTATAGATCAGCATTGTATTCTACTTTATCTGGCGTAATAAAAAGCATCAAAATAGCGTTGAAGCTTCTTGGGGTCTGTTTGGTAAATGTTGTCTCCATAAAAATAGTCGGCAAGGACTTCATAGAGGCGACAAAATTCGCCGATATTGTGCTTGCCACGCTGTGCATCTATGGTAAGTGAAAGCAGTTCCAAAGCTCTGTCGGCAGCACGATGGCATTGTTCCATGTTGTCTTTGCTTTTCCAGCGGTTTGCACGCGACACCTCGCTACCTATGTTAAGCATCTGTTCCGCCAGGCTCATCTCGGCCCAACGGCCTGCCGCCAATTCCTTATGTTGGTAATCGCTCATACTATCAAAGTATTAATAACATCAATTATACGTTGACGAACAGTCTCATCCTGAACATCACGACTGCGATTCCCTTGATATGGTCGTATGTTTATAAGCGAATCAAACTCTATAAAGTCTTCGCCTTTCATTTCTGGATAAAGATTTATTCCCCATAAATCCTCTTGTTCGGAGCCTTGCAACAACATTTCTTTTTCCAAATCAGCATGTAGTTCGGCATCCAAACCAACTATATTTTTTTTTATATCAACGACAGCCTTTATCATGTCTCCAAAATAGCCGGGGAGCATTTCAAGTAACTCGCTGCGATTGATTGGTTCTGATATGAATTTCATAACATTGTATTTTCATGCAAATTTACAAAGAAAAAGCAAATCACGAAGCAAAAACTTTAAATTAAATAGTTTTTGCTGAAACAAAAAACGTTGCCAAACGGGATGCGAATGGCAACGGGGATTTGTTGCCAATACCCACCGTGAAAGGCAACTCCTCCACCCTACACCGTCATTGTGGAAACGAAGGGTTGGATGTGCGGATGGGTTATCCGCAATCTACTTGCTGGGGACACCAAAGGACGAAACGGAAGGCTCTGTCTTGTCTTGTTCCCGTGGCGTGGATGCTGAAACAAGTTCAGCATGACGCATTTAGTAACAGTTTGTCGATTTTGCTGAGGTTTGCCAATGCCAACCGTGAAAGACACCCCTGCCACCCTACACCGTCACTGCGAGGTGTGAGCGTAGGGCAAGTGCGGTTGCAGCCGCGGCAGTCTCCTTGCTGGGAACACCATAGGCGACACGGAAAATGGAAACCTGTCTTATTCCCACTTAAAAGACTGCCGCGCTCCTATCGTCGCTCGCAGTGACGGGCAAAGGGGCGGTTTGCCATTCTTGCTTCAGTTAGCAAAAGCACCGTGCCGCGGTTTCGACAGGCTCAACCAGCGAGAGGCACAGAAAAAGCAGGGACACACCGAGTATCCCTGCTGGTTTATAATAACTTTTGTTGCCGCCATGCGCCGCAACAGACAAGCCCTGCCCGTTTACACGGATGGAACATGTGCTATTTATGGGATTTTTCTGCAAACCTGTGCAGCAATACGACATTTTTTCTATTTTTGCATCTGGTGACAAGTCCCATAGCTCGAATTTATTCCGCATGGCATAATATCCAGTAAGACAAGACGCCACCAAAACCTTAAACACCTTAATGTCAACTCTAAATCAAAAATATCAATGAAAAAATCGTCTACCATCACATTACTCGTCGCAGCACTAATCGCGTTGGTTTCGTGCGGCACAAAAAACACAAATGTGCAATCCTTTTACACGCCGAGTGACACGGCCGTCCTCGCCAGTCCCGACGGGCAGCTGGAGCTGAAATTCGCTCTTTTCGACAGCGTCCCGCATTATTGGCTCGACAGGGACGGGAAAGCCGTTGTGCTGCCCTCCAAAATGGGATTCGACCTTGAATGGCGCGATGACATAGCGCATGGCTTCGTTGTAAAAGACGTCAAACACAGCACTTTCGACGAGACATGGGCTCCTGTATGGGGCGAGGAAGACAGCATCCGCAACCACTACAACGAGATGCTTGTGACACTGGAACAGCCCGCCGGCTCTGTCAACAGCATGGACAAATCGACCGACACAAAAGCGACAGTGATGCAGATACGCTTCCGCCTGTATGACGATGGTCTTGGCTTCCGCTACGAGTTCCCGCTGGAGAACGCCCTCGTGTATTTCTGGATAAAAGACGAGCTCACCGAGTTTGCCATGACCGGCGACCACACCGCCTGGTGGATTCCCGGCGACTACGACACTCAAGAGTACAACTACACCGAGTCGAAGCTGTCGGAGATAAGAGACCTGTACGAAGAGGCCCACAACGGATGCGGCTGGCCCTGGGTCAACTTCTCGCCCACCGGCGTGCAGACAGCACTTCAGATGAAGACAGACGAAGGTCTTTACATAAACATACACGAGGCCGCAGTGCTCGACTACCCAACCACCAACCTGGGCCTCGACGACAAAAGCTTCATCTTCCGCACCTGGCTCTGCCCAGATGCCACAGGCTACAAAGGCCGTCTGCAAGCCCCTTGCCACACACCTTGGCGCACCGTCATGGTGACGACATCGGCCACCGATGTTCTTGCATCACGACTTATACTCAACCTCAACGAGCCCTGTGCCTTGGAAGATGTATCGTGGATTCACCCCGTGAAATACATGGGCGTGTGGTGGGAGATGATATCAGACAAGAACTGCTGGAGCTACACCAACGACTTCCCGTCTGTGAAGCTGGGCGAGACCGACTATGAGCACGCCACACCTCACGGTCGCCACGCCGCCAACAACGAGAACGTACGCCGCTATATCGACTTCGCCGCCGCCAACGGCTTCGATGCCCTCCTCATCGAGGGATGGAACATAGGATGGGAAGACTGGTACGGCAAAGAGAAAGACTTCGTCTTTGACTTCCTCACACCCTACCCCGACTTCGACCTGCCAGCACTCAATGCATACGCCCACCAGAAAGGACTTCGTCTCATCATGCACCACGAGACGTCATCATCGACAATCAACTACGAACGCTGGATGGAGAAAGCATACACCTTGATGAACCAATATGGCTATGACGCCGTCAAGAGCGGCTATGTGGGGAAAATTGTGCCACACGGAGAATGCCACTACAGCCAGCCACTGATAAACCACTACCATTATGCCATTACCGAGGCTGCCAAACACCATATTATGGTCAACGCTCATGAGGCAGTCCGTCCGACCGGCCTGTGCCGCACATGGCCCAACATGATTGGCAACGAGAGCGCCATGGGCACAGAGTTCCGCGGCCGCATCAAGCCCGGACACACCACCATACTGCCCTTCACACGTCTGCAAGGCGGTCCTATGGACTACACTCCCGGCATCTTTGAGACCGACATGGAGAAAAACGCTCCTTGGGACAAAGACGACAAAATGCGCCACACCATCTGCAACCAGCTCGGCCTTTACGTCACCTTCTACTCGCCTCTGCAGATGGCTGCAGACTTCCCCGAACACTACGAGCCCTTCATGGATGCCTTCCAGTTCATCAAGGATGTCGCCGTTGACTGGGACAAGACAATATATATCGATGCTGAGCCAGGCTCGCATATCGTGACAGCACGCCATCCTAAAGTATCTACACTGAACAAAGCCGCCGAAGGCGTAGCCACACTCGCCGACGGCAAGAAAGACATGCTGTCAAATGCCGCACGATTCGTTTACGCACTTCCGGAAAATGCCACCGCCAACGACCTTAAAAACGCAACTCCACACGATGTGTGGTATGTTGGCGGCATTACCGACGAGAACTCACGTGAAGTAAGCGTGAAACTGGATTTCCTGCAAGAAGGAATACAATACGACGCAACCATCTACACCGATGCCGACGATGCCGACGGCATACCAGGCGACAGCTACAACCCGCAGGCTTACAACATAAGACACGAAACTGTCACATCAGAAAGCGTTTTAACCCTGCGCATGGCCCGCTGCGGCGGTTTTGCAGTGTCGCTGAGGGAGATATAATTGACATTCAGAACCTGTAAACAAGCAATGTCTTCAGCGTCCAGTCATGGAAGGAGCCCTGAAAGAGAGGTCTTCTGATTGTGAGAGGTCTAGATCCGTGCCAAGACGCTTGCTTGAGTTGATAAAATAATAGTAGTTGTAGTTGAACTGCACACTGAGATAGAAACGCCATATTGAAAAGCTTGCCGAAGCACTGCCCAAATAAGACAGCATAGGGTGGCACCACCACTTTGACCTGTGCTCGATGACATCATCCCCGTTGTCAACATATTCGTACATTGTTGCCCTGATGTAGTTTACGGGTGTAATCATAGGCATAGCGGTAATGTTGAAAGTAAGATTGCGGAGCCCCTTGTCTCTTTCATCGACGGGGTCGCGATGCCATGGCACGATGTTTATGGAATAGCCTCCACCCAGCGAGAACTGCAACGTTGAATAGCAGTCAACAATGCTGAGCGCATCAAAGGCATTTTCGGGAGTGTTGAAAAGACTGCCTTGGACATACCGGGCCGCCACCATCCACGAGCCAGCCGTGCGCCGCTGTATCTTGCCAGGCTTATAAGTGGCAGTGTAGGCAAAACGCTCATGGTTGAACGCATAATAGCCATCGATGGAGAAGCAGCGCATGACAGCCACATCGCTGATAACATTCTCCGAATAATAGTAGTCTTCATCATCAGCCTCACCCATTTCCAACGAGCTATAGAACGGGTTACATATCTTGTAGTACTCAAAACTGACACCGAATACGGGATTCATAAATTTGAACGAAAACAGCTTTTTTTCGACTGCACTTTTGCTACCCACCTCAAAAGCATATCCGAAATTCAGACATCCATAACCAATCTCACCACCTACTCTGTTCCTGAAAATCTCAACGATCTTTCCCTTTAATATCATTGTCGCGGTGTCTTCTCCCAAATAAGAATAAGAATACTTTACTTTCGAGTCGAACCCCGCTCTCTGGCCGAGAAAATATGCACCCAACGAGAATCCTGCCTTAGGCTGATAGACAATAGGTGCTGTCGGCCTTCGTGGATTTTGTAAGAAAATAGTTGCGTTTTTTCCAAAAGTTGGTTTTCTGCGCATCGGCGTATTTCGCAGCAAATAAAAGCATCAACAAGACAAGACATGCCTTTCTCATCTTACTCGCCTGATTTCGTTATAATTCCCATTTTTTCAGCCGCTGCCTTGCTCGACACGAACCATACCAAATCGCCTTCAGCAAACTGGACACGCGGTGATGGATTGAGGATGAAAGCACCGTCACGCTCTATGGCAATCACCATGGCGTTATAATTCAACGAAATGCCTGAATCTAGCAAAGCGATACCGACAAGCGGATGATCAGCCCTGATTTCCATCTTGTAAATATCAACATCGCTGTCCACACGCTCATGAATGAACATCTCGCTGTCGGTTTCCATGACCGAACGCAGTTTGCCGAGTTGCTCCTCACGACCCACAAAGGTCACTTTGTCGTATGGATACAACACAAAATCCCTGTTCGGCAAATCAAACACCTTTTCGCCTCGTTCCACGCTGACGACACTAAGGTTGAACGAGTCGCGGAAGTCTGTTTCACCCAGTTTCATGCCTACATACTTGCAATCGACACCAACAGCTATTTTCTCAAGTCTGAAGTTGTCCTGTAGCACTTCCGGTACGACAAACGATTGTTGTGTCTGTCGCTTGTTGAGATTGTCCAAAAAACGATGTTCTATCCTTTTATAGACTCGCATAACGGGTGTCATGAAAGCCAAGAGAAGCGAAAACGCCAAAGCTATGATGAAGCACAGGAAGAAGTTTATTCCAAGAATGCGTCTCACCAGATAAAGAACCAGCAGGAACTCAACAAAATAGCGGATTGAGAACAAAATGTAAACCACATTCTTGTTGAACTTGTCGGCAAGCAGCAGCTTATGCTTGATGTTTGGCAAAGAGTGGCGGAACGCCATAGCCCACAAAAATGGCGACAATATCAGCAATACGATAAAGAGACTAAGCATCTTGCCCCACCCTCCATGCACCATCTTGACGATATAAGGATTGATGAAATTGACACATATAAGCCCTAAGGCAATGATGATGGAGAGATAGATGAAAAGCTGCTTGAACTGCTTCATCACAAATGACCTCATCTCCACCTTTTTCCCGCCTTTGACTTTGATACCCGTCTCCTTGTTGGAGAGTTTCTCCTTCCATGTGTGAGGGATACGCTTGTTAAGCCTGTTATACAGAGGTTCACCAAGTTTAATGCTATAAGGTGTTATAAATGTGGTTATTATGGAAACAGAAATAATGATTGGATAAAGAAAACCATCAATAACGCCGTATGTGATACCCACTGTGGCGATAATGAACGAGAACTCACCTATCTGGCAGAAACACAAACCGCCTTGAATGGAGTTTTTCAGGTCTTCACCAGAAACCAGACGACCAATTATATTACTTGCCGGTTTGAAAAACAGGAGAACGACAGTGATGACCAGAATCTGCCACCAATAATCAATCAAGATCTGAGGATTCACCATCATGCCGACCGACACGAAGAATATAGCTCCAAACAAGTTCTTTATAGGTGTTATGAGCTTGTGTATATAATCGGCCTCAATCGTTTCAGCAAGGATAGAGCCCATCACAAAAGCGCCCAAAGCCGATGAGAAACCAGCAATATTGGCCAAAACGACCATAAGGAAACACAATCCCACCGAGAACACGGTAAGTGTCTCCTCGCTCATGAATTTACGTGTGGACTTCAGCACCGAAGGCACTATGAAAATGCCTCCTATGAACCATATAAGCAGGAAAAACACAAGCTTCACCACGTTGAGAAGCAACTCCTGACCGTCAAACGACTTGCTCAGCGAAAGAGTTGAAAGAATCACCATAAGCAGCACCGCCTCAAGGTCTTCCACGACAAGCTCACCGATGACTCCTTCGACAAACTTCTTCCTGCCAAGTTTCATGTCCTCAAAGGCTTTGGCAATAATAGTTGTCGACGAAATAGAAAGCATGGCACCAAGGAAAATGCAGTCCATTTTGGTCCAGCCTATAAGCCGGCCAATAACGAAACCCACCACAAACATAGTGACAAGCTCTGTCAATGCTGTGATGCCAACCGTCCCTCCCACTTTCTTCAGCTTCTTGAAGCTGAACTCCAAACCTATGGCAAACAAAAGGAACACCATTCCTATCTCGCTCCACGTCTCCACACTGGCATGGTCGATGATGACAGGAAAATATGTAAAATACGGCCCGATAAGGAAACCTGCTATGATGTAACCCAACACCAAAGGCTGTTTCAACCACTTGAAAATCACCGTGGTGAGTCCCGCTGTGACGAGAATCAAGGCTAAATCAGAAAATAATGCGGGCAGATTGGACATAAAACAAAAAATTTATCGGTGCAAAATTAAACATTTTTCAACAAAAGAAATACAAAATAAAACAAGGCGGACTTTAAAAATCCGCCTTGTCTATGATTAAAACAGGTATTGATTACAGCAGATGGAATGTTACTGTCAAACCTGCCATTACTATCGACACCATGCTCATCAGTTTGATGAGGATGTTGAGTGAAGGTCCGGATGTGTCTTTGAAAGGATCGCCAACAGTGTCACCCACGACGGTAGCCTTGTGGTTATCGGAGCCTTTGCCACCGAAGTTGCCTTCTTCGACATATTTCTTGGCATTGTCCCAAGCACCGCCCGAGTTGGCCATGAAGACAGCCAGAACGAAACCAGTACTGAGGCCGCCGATAAGCAGACCCATGACACCAGGAACACCAAGTACTACACCCACGATGATAGGAACAAGGATGGCGAGTATTGAAGGAACAAGCATCTCGTGCTGTGCGCCCTTGGTGGAGATAGCCACACAACGCTCGTAGTCAGGCTCAGCCTTGCCTTCAAGGATACCCTTGATGGTGCTGAACTGACGGCGGACTTCCTCAACCATCTTCTGTGCAGCGCGACCCACAGCGTTCATTGTCATACCGCAGAACACGAAGGCCATCATGGCACCGATGAAGATACCAACGAGGACGACAGGATTCATCAAGTTTACATTATAAACATTCATGAAGTCAACCAAAGTCGAATTCTCTATTTGCTCGACCGTCCAATTAACGCCCTCAGTGATGTTTGCCATGCCATCGCTTGCGTGTTCGGCAACACGATGAAGACCTATCTTGATTTCCTCGACGTATGAAGCCAACAGAGCAAGAGCTGTCAGAGCGGCAGAGCCGATAGCGAAGCCTTTACCTGTAGCGGCTGTTGTGTTGCCAAGAGCATCGAGAGCATCGGTGCGTTTACGAACCTCAGGCTCCAGACCGCTCATCTCGGCGTTACCACCAGCATTGTCGGCAATGGGGCCGTAAGCGTCGGTTGCAAGGGTGATACCCAGTGTAGAAAGCATACCCACAGCAGCGATACCGATACCATAAAGACCTCTTGAGAGGTTGGCAGCGTTGAACTCAATGTTGAATCCGTTGGCGCAGAGGTAAGCCAAAACGATGGCGACACCCACTGTCACAACAGGGATAGCTGTTGAGAGCATACCAAGGCCCAGACCGGAGATGATGACGGTAGCAGGACCTGTCTTCGAGCTCTCAGCCACCTTTTGGGTGGGTTTGTAGCTCTGTGAAGTATAATATTCAGTTGCCTTACCGATGATGACACCAGCAATAAGACCAACGACCACTGAGAGTGATGTTTGCCACCACATATTGGCAAGCTCACCAGTCTCTTTTCCAAAGAGGAAATACATGATACCAAAAGTGGCAGCTGCTATAAGCACAGCAGCAGTATTGGTACCACGGCTCAAAGCGCCAAGCAGCTGTTTCATACCAGCGTCTTCCTTGGTCTTAACGAGATAAATACCTATTATAGAAAGGAGTACACCGACAGCGGCAATCATCATAGGAGCGAACACGGCCTTCATCTGCATACCTTCGATGGCTGAAGTGGCGAATGCCGAAGCACCGAGAGCCATAGTAGCGAGGATAGAGCCAGCATACGACTCGTAGAGGTCGGCACCCATACCAGCCACGTCACCGACGTTGTCACCAACGTTATCGGCGATGGTAGCGGGGTTGCGCGGGTCATCCTCAGGGATGTTGAACTCGGTCTTACCGACGAGGTCGGCACCGACGTCAGCGGCTTTGGTGTAGATACCGCCACCCACACGGGCGAAGAGAGCCTGTGTAGAGGCACCCATACCGAAGGTCAGCATGGTGGTGGTGATGGTGATAAGGTCAGCCTTTGCACCAACAGCCTCGAGCAGTCCTGTCTTGGTCAAAACAAGGAACCAAACAGCCACGTCAAGCAGGGCAAGACCCACAACAACGAGACCCATGACAGCTCCCGAACGGAAGGCCACCTTAAGGCCGCTGTTCAATGTCTTGCGGGCAGCATTGGCTGTACGAGCCGAAGCGTAGGTGGCGGTCTTCATTCCGAAGAATCCGGCCAAGCCCGAGAAGAAACCACCAGTCAAGAAGGCAAACCACACGATGCCGTTCTGCAAGTGGAACAGACTCATCACAAAGAAGATGACTGCCAAGACCACAAAAACGATGGTAACCACTTTGTACTGCTGCTTCAGATAAGCCATAGCACCTTTGCGGACATGAGCGGCTATCTTCTTCATCAGATCAGTACCTTCGTCTTCTTTCATCATCTGCTTAAAGAAGATGAAAGCGAATGTCAGTGCCAGAATAGAGGCAGCTAACACACAATAGATAATCCAATCCATAAATATAATTTGTTTGGTTAATAATTCCTTTTTTTCAATACAGCCGACAAAAGTAAGGTGTTTTTTTCGGACTGCCAAATGTTTTTTTAAACAGACCAAGATTTTGTTAAACAAACCTCATTCTGACAACTGTTTAGAAAGAATATCTGGCGACTAGACATAGGACTGCGTGACACGAGTTCGTTAAAGAGGTCATAGTTCCTCCCTCCTACCTCAAAAGTTCCTACCTCAAACTTCAAAAGCTCCTACCTTCTTCCACGAGATGATAATACTTCGGCTTGTAGTCTTCCCATTCGCCCGTCAGCATTTCGGGGTGAAAGAAATGTATAAAGTCGGCCAAGAGGATGTCGGGTTCCAGCTGTGACTGCTCAAAATATCCTGTCGGGATGATGTCGCAGACAATTATCTTGCGGTTCTTGTAGGCATCGAAAAGGGTATATTTCGCATCCTGGGCGGCAAGCGAAGCATACGTCATAGGCGTCTCGGCAGAGTTGGTCACGCGCCAGAAGTCGGCATGTTGTGCCTTCAGCAGGATGGTCTCAGCGTCAAGAGGAAAACTGGCAGCTGAGTTATTGTCCTTCCAAACATAATCGGCACCGGCATCGGCGAAGAGTTTTGCGATGTAGCTGTCACCGCCCGCCACGTACCACTGTCCGTTGAAAGCGAGGTCGGAGAACACCGTGGGGCGTTCCTCCACATCGGCACAGAGCGAGTTGAGGGCGTTGTAGCGTCTTTCTATCTCATCAAACCATGCATCGGCCTTTTCCTCCTGCGCCGTCAGCAGACCCACAATACGAATCCACTCCGCACGACCAAGAGGGGTGTTCTCGATGTAGTCGGCATACGGAAACATGACAGCTCCTACCCTTTTCATGGCATCGTTGCTCTGGTCGAAATAAGGCGAATAGAGCATGATGTCGGGCTGGGCTGCTATTATCTTCTCCATATCGGCAGCCTGCTCGGTGCCAACATCGGCAATCTTGCCCAAAGCCAAAAGTTCCTTCATCACTGGGTTATGGGTATAACGGCCTTCCAGGACGCATTTTATCCTGTCTATCTCACCAAGTTGCAGAAATACAGACCATTGAGTTGACGAAAACGACACCACCGACTGCACTGGAGTCACAACAACAACAGTATCGCCCTTGTCTTGATTGGATGTTGTTTCACTAGTCAACAGGAACTTGCCCAACACTTCGCCGTCGCGCCAGGGATTCTTCACCTCCACATAATGGTCTTTCCCTATTTCGATGACGACAACATTTTTCGCGTGACGCATGATGTTCTCAGTGCGTGTGTCGGTCACCACCACGCTGTTGACGCTATTGTTGCGGCAGGCTGAAAAGCCCAAAATCAGGGCTAAAAAGCAGAAAAAGCATCGTTTCATTCTTCTTTCAGTTCGTTAAGACATTCTTTGCAGAGACAGTCGTTATATTGCTTCAACTTCGCACGTGTGGCATCGTTAAGTGTTATTTTGGCGCACCAACAGTCAACCGAATGGATGCACTCGAAGGATTTTCCGCAGCGGGGACAGAATTTGATCATTATTTCAAAATTTCAAGATTCGATAATTTCAAGATTTCAGGATTATTTAGCTGTAGCTTTCAGCCGTCAGCTATCGGCTATCAAACTCACACTTCAATAGTTCCTACCTTATTTTAACTTCCCTTTTAACTCCCCCGCCTTCGGCACCCCCTTGATTGCTTCGTTCCTCGCAATGACTGGGGGACGCGCAAAGCGACGCAAGGGGTTTTCTCCTTTAACTTCTAACTTTTAACTTCCTTCTATAACTCCATTTTTAACTTCCAGACGCAAAAATTTGCATCTCTACTTCTTATTCCTTCTTAAACATCATAAAACTCGGCACAAGTCCCACGGTGAATGAGGTCACAAAAGTGCCATCAGAGGTATAACAGTAAACCTCGCCACTCGTTGTGTAGCCTTTGGCATCGCTGATATAGATATCGCCATTATGGGGATTTATGCATAAATTATAGAAATTACCACCTGAGCTTGGTGTGATGAAAGGCTGAGTCGGCAACTCCGCAGCATCTACCGACATTTTGAAGAGTTTGCCGTTGTCGATGTAATATAAGACAGAACCTGTGTTGTCAATGTTGAGATAACCCGGATAATTAAACGGATAAATATCTGGGAACGTGTAAGACTTTATTATCTGATTATTGGCAGGATTAATACAATAAAGACGTGCTGTGTCTTGCCATTCCTCGAGATAGCCGCCTCCACACATTACCCAAATGTTGTTGTCCTTGTCGAGTACCATGCTGTTGGGCTCTATGCCGACCTCTATCTCATCAGTTTGCTGATCGGTGTTGGTGTCGATGACCTGCACAGTAGTATTTTCAACTTCCGAAGCGTAATATCTAGACCAGTTCGTTACATATAGTCTATTGCCTACAAGAACCATGTTCTCGGTAGGTTTGCCAGTCTCGATGAACTTGATGTGTGTCATTGTCTCAGGGTTTATCACCCAAACGCCTCTTGCCGCAATGTCAGTGACGTAGGCCTTGTCGTCGGCGACGATTTTCATATAGCGTGGCGAGTTGAAATTGGTCAACTGGGCCTCATATTGTATCGTATTGATGTCAGTCTTGTAGATGTAGTTGCTGTTGTTGACAATGATATAGAGATGGCCGTCGTTTTGGGCGAGGCTCTGTCCCACATCTCCAATAGGCGAACCATTCACGCGATAGAAGATATTGTTTTCAACAGCACCTGTCTCAAGATCATAATAGGTCAACGATGAATTGGCGTATGTATATGTCCCTTCGTTAAGGACAAAGAGAATCTTAGGTTCTCCTTCAGGTTCTGGATCAGGATCCGTTTGGTCCAGTGTCGTGAATGACAATTCATCACCATAATAGGCCACATCGTTTACAATGGCGTAAACACGGGCAAAGTATTTTGTTTCCGGTTGCAAACCTGTCAATTTACAACTTAAATTTGTCAAGAAAGAGGCTGAAGTGACTTTGTTGTCATCGATTGAGCACTCCGGCTTTGATGAATAGCACACACCCTGCTCACTAATGGTGACGCTGCTCTCAACCATACCTTTTACAACTGCCGTAGTGTTTGTTATCTGTGTTACTTCTGTTGTAAGTACCTTGACATCGTCCTTCTTGCCGCACGAAACAGCAAAAAACAAGGATGCAACTGTTAGAATATATATTATTCGTTTCATAATCAATCTTTTATATTATAATTTAACAACTTTATTTACTTCTTTTTTGCCTTGATTGGTAAGCACCACGAAATAGACACCCTGCCCATATTCGGATAGGTCGAAGGTCGAGCTTTCGCTTAAACGGGTTTTGACAAGAGTTTGTCCTATAGCGTTAAGCAACTCAAAATCAACTTCCTGGTTGGTATCGACAAAAAGTTTTCCGTTTGTCGGGTTGGGATATACCGACACGTTCAGTGAAGCATTTTCAGCCACAGCATCTTCATAATGCTCAAGGTCGTGGATAACGCCCACCGCATCGAGGTCGAAGCCAGAGCTGTCGAAGGGTGTGGGCCAAGGGTCGTTGACTACATGTCCTTGCGAGTCGTAGGTGCAAAAATCAGGATTGATGCTGCCCACCACGTCAATGATACGGACATGGGTGACGTTGTTTTTGTCCAACAGCGGGTCATCCTCCACCTCGTCAAGGTCGAAGGGCGTGCCGTAGAAGGCCTCGTATTTCCCTGCGAAGTTGTGAATCAGCGTGGCATCCATAGTGGTAAAAGACCCGACTTGAGGTGTTTCAGGCACGTTTGTCACCGCCGGAAAGCGGAAGAAGTTCTCGCCATCGGAGCTTACCTCCACGAAAGCCAGTTCAAGAAACACGTGCGGCGTGTTGTGGAAGCCGTTCTCGAACACGGCGAAGTCAGGGCCTGGACCATTGTAGATTGGCGAAGCGAATGTCACTGTCGACACGCCGCCATCGCCGAGGCAGACGATGTCGTAGATGCCGCCTGGCACTCCTGGCACGAGGGTGTCATCTCCCATCGAAGCCAACGAGTCCATACCCATCTTGATGGGTCCGCGTTGTGTGACACAGCCAGTGGCCCAAGCCACGAAGACCGACGAGTCGGCATGTATGGCAGTGGTGCCGGGCTGTCCAGCCTCAGGTGCAAACTGCGCATTGACTGCATTGGACAGGCCGAGAATCGCTGCCAAAAGAATTGAGAAAATGAAGTTTTTGTACATAACTACAATCGTTTTAGTTTGACAACCAGTTAGTTATACAAAACTTCGAGAGTTAGAAAGGTGAAAAGCCGCTCTTGTCCCGAAAGCTTTGTTTCTCGTGGCAACAGGCAGGTCTTCTGACTCACGCATCATCGCGCCGCCTTCCCATCGCAAGCGACAGTGGCTATTGGCGTGATTGTCACACGTTTACAGCAGCGGGAACTGTCCGGGACTTCCACCCGATTCCCTATTGAGCCTTTTCAGGCACCTGTTGACGATGCAAAGATAAGTTTTTTTTGCTTATCAATACAATCTTACCGAATTTTACTTTCGGATTTATTTCGTATCTTTGTAATTGCAAATAAGTAGAACATGAAAAGGGTATTCTTCATTATAGCACTCATTATCACTCAGTTAAGCACTTTTGCGCAAGAATCTGATTCTGTAGTGAACAGGAAAACTGTCTCGCTCACGGCAAGGGTTTATTATCATACAGACATACACTCATTATATGTGGACAAATATCCCGACGAACTAACCAAACCTTGTTTATTTGTTGAAGGTCTTGAAGACGCCATACTTATTACGACCGATTCCAAAGGATGGTGCCACATTGAGAATCTTCCATACGGATGCCATTGTTTTGTTGCTAAAAAAGAACCTTATTACTACGCAGATTATTTCAGCCCAAAATTTCAAATTATTTCAGACACCATCATGCCTGAGATACTGTTAGAACCAGATTTCAGTCATGTGGATTTATATAAAACCAAAATTGAAAAAGACAGCACGCTCAAAGCCCAAGCAACTTTTCTAATTGATTCCCTTGAGGTTATAGACAGTAACGGATGGTATGAAAGACCCCGCAGCTATTGGTTGGGACGTTTGTATTATCACGACTGGGCTCTGTATTTCGACTCCATGAGGACTTTTGAGCACCCGGCCGACAGCGCCTACAAATACTTTCTCTATTGCTATCATAACTACGATGGACAATACAAATACCTCTATTACACCATCCGACAACTGGAGGAATACCTGGGCATAACAAATCCATCAGACATCACACCTCCCGTTTTCGATATGGAGCACATCTTCACACAACTACCCGACAATGAGCAAGAACACATTCCTTGTCTGCTTTCGGCATGGGAGCAGGCAATACGAGATATTAGTTATGGAAGAACATATTTAGCAGCAAAAGAAAAATCACTCAGTCATCCAATTGCACCAGAAGGTACGTTCCGCATAGAAATATACGAATCTATTTCACTATTCCCAGATTTATACAGACTTCAAGACAGTATTTTGTATTATAAACGCGTATTTCCTTTTGATTCAACCATAAAAGAGCAACGTGAGATAAAGTTAAAACCCAGTGAAATAGCTGTTTTAGATTCGCTAATATCAGAAATTCACGCTGCCGACTATCCTCCCAAAATATTTACCGGAATTCGCATTGACGGGCCCTCATACAAACTTGAATACATCAAGAACGGGAAATATTATTCCACCAAACAAAGTCTTTGCTTTTTCCCAGATAAAATCAACAATCTATGCATTTATCTTGAAGAGTTGTATTCCTACTACAAGAAACATAAAAGAAGGGAATAAATCAGCAATAATTTCCCCATAATTTACAACCTCTCGCAAATTCTGTCCTCTCTGATGATTTTGGGAGCCGACTTGCCCGCCAAAACAAGGACTTTCTTACCGTTACGATAGATATGGAGCTGACGCGAGCGCACCACAGCTGACAATTCTGGGTCATCCTGCATGGCCAGCCAAAGGCGATGGTATTCGCCATCCTCTGCAAACAGCTTCTTCTGCAAGTGCGAGCATAAATTGGATATGTCTATAGTATTCAGCATAACAGCCACGCATAAAGACCGGCACCCATCAGGCAGGGAATCAGTCCTATCAGCATCCCCCAGCATGACTGCACAAAGTGATATTTTTTCTGATGATAAGCCTCGTCCATGTGCTCAGTGCCCGGCAGCCTCACCTTTTTCAGGTTGGCGAAAAGCACCCAGTCAAGGAAGAAGCAGTCGTACCAGTCGATGAAAAGCCAGATGCCATAACCTACGCCAAACGCCGACCAGAAGTCATACGCTCCAGCCAACCATACCACCAAAATCAGCAGTGCCAACGAGATGAGTATCGCCATGCCTTTCTTCAGCAGCACCTCGGGTGTGAAGAATTTTGACGGTATTCGCTCGTGCGTCTTGAAATACTCTTCCTGTATGTCTTCGGGATAGTCGGCAATCCACCATACCGGATTTTTTATCAACGGTATCAAAATCATCGCCGTGAAAGCAATGGTCAACACAACAACCTCAATAAAAACAACTGTCCAATTCATAACCAAACTATGTCTAAAAAGTCATTTTCTATTGGGTCTCTCTTCCCCATAAAACTCATAATACCAGTCAATAAAGTCTCTTTTTGTCTCATAGCCACTGCCCCAGTGCATGAAACGGCTCCAGAGCAGAGCCATTAGTGTTATAGGGACCTCGTCATCTGCGTCGAAGTCGGCCAAGCCAAACTTTTTGTATCCTTCCAAATTGCCGCGTAAAAGGTCTAAGCCCTCTTCCGAAAAATGAGAATCGACCCAGACCCTTTCATAGTCGGCGACAAGACCGTTGCCAGAGTCAGAATTGGCATCTTCATTTCCATTGTAAAACCTACACTTGGAAACATAGTATTCTCGTGATTTAGGTGTGTACATATTTATGCTGCTATCTTTGTTGTCAACTCTACATTGACTTTTTTAAAATTCATCGTTTCCAAGCTCCAATCACCTCGCCGACATAAACGGTGTGTATGCCAGCCTCAAAGCCGTCGTACCACTTTTTGGGAGTGTCGTTGCGGAAGTCCTGCTCGGTCTGGTGCCAAACCGACATGGTCTCGCACTCTATGACAACGCGTGCTTCCTCGTAATAAGGCGTGCCATGTTCAGTGTAAGCGACATGCAAACCAAGAGCAGAAGCTTTGTCACCATCGCGCCCGCTGTGTTTGCCCATATATTGCCACACCTGCGGGTCATCGAACTGCATGATGGTGAAACGTGAATGACGCTCCATGAATTCCCAAGTGTATCGGCCTGGGGCCACATAAACAGTCACCGCCGGACGATCATGGCCGAGATAATTTCCAATTCCGCCCCACCCTATGGTCATTGCATTGTTCTCGGTGGTGTCGCCGGAGCAAAGGATAAGGTTCTCAGTAAACCAAGCAAATCCGTTCTCCAGAAAGTCTTTCTGGACATCGAAAGGGGTCAAAACACTATTCTCTTTCATCTCTGTTTCATTTTGTTGCTGTTTCTTGCCGCCGCAACTGACTAATGCGACACACAAGATGGCAAATAACAATTTTTTCATTTATTCGAATATTTATGTGCAAAGATAAGCGTTTTTTAATTCCGCCAAAACAAAAATCACCGCAATGAGACATAAGCACCGCGGTGATTTCATTTTTGCCATCAAAACATCACTTTGCCGGCTCCCACTTGCAGCGGACAGGCGAGACTATTGCGCCTTCTTTTTTCAGGGCATCGAAAGCCTTGTCAACCACTTTGCGGTCGAGGCCAGTGACTTCAGCTATTTTTCCTGCATTGACAGGTGCGCCTATTTCGCGCATTGCCTTCAAAACTTGTTCTTTTGCTTCCATTTTTATTTAGTTTTATTGATACTTGGTGAATTGGTATTTTTCCCTCAGCTCAGCCTGCTTTTCGGGCGTGACTGAGGTGATATAGGACTTCCAGCCTGGGCAGAAGTTAATGTGCCAACGCCAGAAACGTCCAATCAGTGACTTAGGATTCGCATCATAGCGCGCGCGAATCTTGCAGTTTTCACAAGGATGTGCCATGGTCTCTGGATGTTATTTCAGCATTGCTTCAATCTCGGCCTCCATCTCCTCGGGCTTAGCCACAGGCGCAAAACGCTTGATAACGCTGCCATCCTTTGAGATGAGGAACTTGGTGAAGTTCCAGCGTATCTCACCCTCTTTGCGGCCTTCGGCCTTGCTGAGGCTATCAACTAGCAACATGGTGGCCTTGTCTTTCAGTCCGTGGACATCTTCCTCAGGCACCTGTGCGCAAAGGTAGGTGAAAATTGGATGAGCGTTCTCACCAAACACATCTATTTTCTTCATCAAGGGGAAAGTCACGCCGTGGTTGATGCGGCAGAACTCAGCTATCTCCTCATCCGAACCCGGCTCCTGATGCTTGAACTGGTCGCATGGGAAACCAAGGATGACAAGACCTTGCTCCTTGTATTTCTTGTAAAGAGCCTCCAAGCCGTCATATTGCGGAGTGAAACCGCATTTCGATGCAGTGTTGACAATCATGAGGACCTTGCCGCGATATTGTGCCATGTCCACTTCCTCGCCCTTGTTGTTCAGAGCCTTAAAGTCATAAATTGTAGCCATTTCTTTGGTGTTTTGTGTGCAGGCGGTCATCATTAAAAACAGACCGACAAATGCACTGACTATACTTTTATTCATTGTTTTTTGCGCGGGACCCCGCGACACGAGAACCGAATGTCTCACGTCGCACCGCCTCGCATACTTTTTTACATTTGTTTAATAAGCCAGTTCTGATAACCTATTTTCTCGATAAGTGCAAGTTGAGTCTCGCTCCAGTACATGTCTTCCTCCTCGTCTTTGAGGTATTCCTTCATGATGTCGAAGGTTGTGACATCCTCGCACAAGTCGTTCATGCACTTGCGGAGAAGCTCAATGCCATCGACAGAAACCTTATAATCCAACTTGATGTATTCGCATGGGTCGGTGAAGAGCTTGCCTTCAGGACGTACTTCATGCTTCAAATCGCCACCAAGGTCAAGGATACGACCGATGAACTTATCGACCCATCCCATTTCTTCGTCATGATGCCCCATGTATTTCTGGCCTAGTTTCTCAAAACCCTGATCAGCAAAGATTTTACCTTGCAGTTTGTGACCGTAAGCTTGATTGGAAAGATTGGTTACAAAAAACTGTAACGCATTGATTGACTTCTGTTTGTCCATAACTTTAATGTTTATTATTTATTGTCTTGTTTTAATCCTTCTATTAGTCTGTCGAGTACGGGAATCATATTTACATAATCTTCCCTGTCACCCGTTTTTTGGATGATGTCTGTGGCAAGGCATTCCGGAATATGCTTTGCTTGTTCGCGCATGGCTATGCCTTTCTTGGTCAACGAGACGATGCGTTGACGAGTATCCACCTTGCCTTTTGTGCGTTTGACAAGACCAGATTTTTCCATGCGTTGCAAAAGTGGCGTGACAGTGTTGGTTTCAAGAAGCAACTTGTGGGCAATGTCGTTCACTGGCTGTTTATCCTTTTCCCACAGCACAAGCAGCACAAGATACTGCGGATATGTGATGCCCAGAGGGTCGAGATACGGATGGTAAGCCGCCATCGTAAGACGCGACGCAGTGTATAGGCGGAAGCAAAGCTGGTTTTCCAATTTCAACTGTTCGTAATTCATCGCACAAATTTATATCGTTCACGATGCAAAATTACACATTTATTTTTATATCGCAAGCGATATTTTTTTATTTTTCATAAAAGAAAAAAAGATCATATCTTTGCAGTCTGTAAATGAATACATTATGACACTAAGAGAAGCCCTCATTGCCCGTCACTCGGTGCGGCAATACATTGAAAAGCCTATTGAACAGGAAAAAATCGCACAACTTCAAGCCTTGATTGACGAGTGCAACACAGAGGGACAAATCCACCTCCAACTTGTCACCAACGAGCCGAAAGCCTTTGCCAGCGGCATGGCGAAATACGGTGGCTTCAAGGGTGTAAGCAACTATATCGCCGTCGTCGGACCTAAAGGCGCAGACGAAAAACTCGGCTTTTACGGTGAGAAAGTGGTTCTATTGGCACAGGCCCTTGGCCTTAACACCTGTTGGGTTGGCCTGTCATACAAGAAACAGCCCGACAAATACCATATTTTCGACGGAGAGTCAATAGTGACGGTTATTGCGCTGGGCTATGGTGCAAACCAAGGCAAGGCTCATCCGCAAAAGAAAGGCATAGAACATTTCTGTCACGTCGAAGGAGATATGCCAGAGTGGTTCCGTCATGGCATGGAGGCTGCCCTGCTCGCTCCCACCGCCGTCAACCAGCAGAAGTTCGAGTTCATACTGCACGATGGCAACCGTGTGGAGGCAAGGACAAGGTTCTCATTCATCGGCTACGCCACCCTCGACCTCGCAAAATGCCATTTCGAGATTGGAGCAGGAAAGGAAAACTTTAGCTGGACTTGAGCGACGATGCTATGAAGCGGACGTAACCATTTTTTGGTATATTTCCCTATCAACATCCTTGAAAACATTGAAAACCACCTGTTTGACACTGCATTCGGGATGTGCTGTCATATAGTCTTTGACGGTATGCACAGCTATTTCGGCAGCCAGCAGGTTCGGGAAACGAAACTCACCCGTGGAGATACAGCAGAAAGCGATGCTATCGAGACCGTTTTCATCGGCACAAGCCATAATATTACGATAACAGGAGGCTAATTGTTCTTTTTGAAACTCTGTTGGAACACCATCGGGAATAATAGGTCCAACCGTGTGAATGACATAACGGCATGGAAGGTTGTATGCCTTAGTGATTTTGGCCTGCCCCGTAGGCTCATCGTGACCTTGTTGAAGCATCATTTGACAACACTCCTCGCGCAACTGTACACCAGCAGCAGAATGAATGGCGTTGTCGATACACTTGTGCAAAGGATGGAAACAGCCTAACATCTGGCTATTGGCTGCGTTGACGATGGCATCTACGCGGAGACGGGTGATGTCGCCCTGCCATATTGTCAAGTTAAAAGTTGATAGTTTGGAGTTGTAAGTTTGGCTTACGGCTTCAGAGATGTCAACAATGCCTTTTTCCCGCAATTGAACTTGCAATTCTTCATCCTGTAATCGCAGAAACTCCTCGCTCACTGGTCGCGGTGGACGCACATTGCGCAGGGCACGAAACAGGTCGCGTTTGCCTTGCAAATCTGTGGGAATCTGCATTTCGGAATACTGAGGGTCTTCTTTCAGAAGAAAGTCTATCAAATAGTCCAAACGAGTCATAATAGTTATCAGTTAATAGTTAACAGTTAACAATTGTAAGTTAGCAGTTTTTCCAAGACTTCTCCAATATCTCCATCAATCACAATCGACCTGTCGTGAATCTGTTCCACGGTGAACGCCTCGCCAAGATTGATGGTGGCGTATGTCGCCTCTGAATTTTTGTAGGTCATCTGCATAAACGGCAGTTTGATGATGGTCGGAGTGTTGCTGCCTATGCCAAGGTCCCAATACAACACCTTGCCGTGTTGGTGACCATTCACGAAGTCGAGATAGCGTTGTGCGGCCTTATGCCAGCCTTCGTCCTCCACAAATGTGTCGTCGGAACGCAGGTTGACGCTCATTTTCTCACCGCAAACGGGGCATCTCGGAATCAGCTCCGATGGGATGCGCAAACTCTCCTGTTCGGCTACCATCCTCATCACCACATCCTCGTTGTCGTAGGTCTTTTGGTGACAAGGTTTCGAACATTGGAACAGCCCATAGTCGCCTTGCGTGTAGAACAGCCGTTGTTTGTCGAAGCCGGCCTTCTGGAACTGATGATCAACATTGGTTGTGATGACAAAATAGTCCTTGCCCTGCACAAGTTTCAGGAGGTTGTCGTAAACGGGTTTCGGGGTAGGCACATAGCGGTTGTAGTAAATGTGTCGGCTCCAATAGGCCCAATGTTCCTCCTCGGTGGGGAACTGATGGAACCCTGCCGTGTACATGTCGGTGAAGCCGTATTTCTCGATAAAATCGGCAAAGTGTTTCTGGAAACGCTCCCCTGAATAGGTGAAACCCGCCGAAGTGGAGAGGCCAGCTCCTGCACCGACAACGACAGCATCAGCTTCGAGCAAGGCTTTATGTAGTTTCTCTATTTCCATATAATTTGAAAACCAGCTGCCTTATTGAAACGCAAAGACAACTGGTTTATTGTTGGTCAGTTGTTTGACTTGTTTATTTATAAAGGACTTCTGCCAATGGAGCAACTTCGCCCGGCATATCAGGGAAAGCATCTTTCAAAGCCACGGTGAATGAAGCGGCATCGGGGTTTTCGGAACGCAGGGATTTTACCTTTTCCAAATAAGTAATTCTGGCCTCAACAGCAGGCTTTTCCACCAAACCGCCATGACCGCCGATGTAGTATTTGCAACCTGAAGCAAGGGCATCTTTCGTGGCTTTCAACTCCGAATCGATGGCAGCAACACTACCCAACTGCAGAGGACTCATGTGTGCTGAATAAAAAGCCCAATGGCTGTAAAACACCTGTCCGCCAATGATGAGACTGGCTCCTGGGAAGTCGCTTGTCGCACCGTGCTCGAAACGGAAGTCAATGCCAGCATAGTTTTGCGTGCTGCCAAAAGGAACCTCCGTGGCTTTTTGCGTCGACAAATCGACCATAGTGTCCCCAAACGATTGGGCGAAACCTTTCATCATGCCACCATAGATAGGGCCTTCGATGAAAGCTGGCATCCCTTCGGGCATGACGATGGGCAATTGGTCGCTGCCGCCCAGATGATAGTCGGTAATGTCGGTGACGACGGGCTTGCCAAGGGCTTTGATGTATTCGCCAAATTCAGCCGCATTGACCTTGAACAAAGGGTACTCCATCACCACAAGACCATTTTCGCCCTCAATGATAAAGGAGGTGTCGGCCATCACATCGTTGCTGTTGTAAACATGCAGGCGGAATCCATTCAATTCATACGCCTGAAACTGACCTACTTTCTTCTTTGTATTTTCCATTTTTGAAAAGTTTAATTATTTGATTTAATGTGCTTTATTCTATCGTTAATGATGCATTCCTGATGTTCAATGCCCCATAAAATCAATGCATCCAAATGGGGCATGAGACTCTTTCCGCGCTCGCTGAGTCGGTATTCCACTCGTGGCGGAACTTCTGTGAACACCTCGCGACTGATGATACCGTCGTCTTCAAGATGTCGTAATGTGGAAGTCAACATTTTTTGAGAAATGTCAGGTATCTGTCTCCATAAATCCTTGAATCGTAGCACTTCTTTCTGCTCCAAGGTGTAAAGAACTAGCAGCGACCATTTGTCAGTGATGTGCGAAATCACATTGCGTATCGGGCAGTCGGGAAAAGTGGCACTTTGTATTTCTTTCTTGCTGTTCATCGTTTTCTGGATTAACGAGGCAAAAATATATAAAAAATTCTAATCTTCAATCACTTACCTTTTGTCAATACACAAACCTTTTTGTAAGTATTGCTGAAAACCAACGAATTAAAAAGGCAAAAATAAAGGCACGGATGGTGGTAATCGAATTTCTTTATACTTTTGCACCCGATTACAAGACACATCAGATGGCCAAGTTTCAGATAAAAGACATTTTCTACCCCAAGTTTTTCAGCGTACTGAAGAAGGGTTACACAAAGAAACAATTCACAAAAGACCTGTTTTCGGGCATCATAGTGGGCATTGTGGCCCTGCCTTTGGCCATTGCGTTTGCGGTGGCATCGGGAGTGTCGCCCGACAAGGGAATAGTAACCGCCATCATAGCAGGGTTCCTTATTTCATTCTTAGGAGGCAGCCGTGTGCAGATTGGCGGTCCAACAGGCGCTTTCGTCATCATCATAGCTGGAGTGGTGGCGCAATACGGACTCGACGGCCTGATGATTTCGACCATCCTCGCAGGTGTGTTCATGGTCATGTTCGGACTGCTTAAGCTGGGTTCGCTGCTTCGTTTCATCCCCCACCCCTTGGTGGTCGGGTTCACCAGCGGCATAGCTCTTACCATTTTCTCAACACAGATAAAAGACGCTCTCGGGCTTGAGATAGCCGATGTCCCAGCAGCCTTTATCGACAAATGGGACGTGTATTTTCAAAACATAGGAACAGTCAACTATTGGGCTTTGGGTATAACCGTCGGAACAATACTCATAAGCGTGATAATCAACAAGTTGACAAACAAGATACCTGGCTCTTTTGTCGCCATAATACTTGTCTCGGCTTTGGTTGCCATCTTCGACATTCCTGTCACCACCATCGAAAGCATGTTTGGCGAAATAAAAGGCAGTCTTGCGCTGAGCATTCCTGAGATACACTGGGAGAATTTCGGAAGCTACATCCAGCCCGCCATCACCATAGCCTTGCTTGGCTCCATCGAATCGTTGCTGTCGGCTGTCGTAGCTGACGGTATGATAGGCAGCCATCACCGCAGCAACACAGAGCTTATTGGAGAAGGCATTGCCAACATCATCACACCTTTGTTCGGCAGCATTCCGGCCACAGGTGCCATAGCCCGCACCGCCACCAACATCAAGAACGGAGGCCGTACACCCATCGCGGGCATAGTGCATGCGTTGACTTTGCTGCTTATCATGTTGTTTCTGGGCAACTATGCGAAACTTATTCCCATGTCGTGTCTGGCCGGCATACTCATCGTGGTTGCCTACAACATGAGTGAATGGCGCAGTTTTGCCTCCATACTTCGAGGCTCACCCTACGACATCATCATCCTGCTTGTGACATTCTTCCTCACCGTACTTGTTGACCTGACCGTGGCCATCGAGGTGGGCATTGTGTTGGCATCGCTGATGTTCATGAAGCGAATGGCTGACAATGGCGAGGCCATCTTGAAGAACGACCTTGACACCAACACCATGGAGAACTACGACGACATACCCGAGGGCATCGAGATTTACGAAATCAGCGGGCCTTTCTTCTTTGGCGCGGCTAAACAATTCAGTGAGGTGCTTAAAGGCCGTCCCGACTCCACCAAGATACTGATTATCCGTATGCGGCATGTCCCCTTTATGGACGAGACAGGCGAACGCAACTTCCGCGAGGCCATCAAGTCGCTCAAGACCGACAACAAGAAGATATTCCTTTCGGGTGTTCAGCCTGGTGTGCGCAAGTCGCTCGACAAGTGCCGCATCTCACTCCTTATAGGCCAGGAAAACATTCACGACAACTTCGACGCAGCTTTGGCACACGCAAAGAGGGAGATTTAAAAAGCCGATTCAAAATAATCGCCGCAAAGACGCTAACCCCATGCGGCGATTATAACTTTTTCCTGCCAAGAAAACTCACAGCTGTTTGACTAATTCATACGCCTCATGCCGTTTGGCCTTGCCCTCATTGCTTGTTTTTATCCATCATTCGTGAATAGACGCGTGCAGCAATCGCGCCGCTGATGTTGTGCCACACGCTAAATACCGCACTGGGAATGGTGGCCAAGGGGAAGGAAGCAAAATGCATGACAGCCAGTGAGGTGGCTAATCCAGAGTTCTGCATTCCGACCTCTATGCTGAGTGCCACACGCTTGGGCTGTTGCATACGCAACAAGCTACCGACAAGATAGCCTATTCCCAGACCTGACAGGTTGTGAATCATCACTATGAGCACGACAAGCCAACCTGCGGTCATCAGCCGATCGGCATTGTGCGCCACGACGATGCCTACTGTCAGTGCTATAGCGATGGACGAGAACGCAGGCAGGTAAGGTGTGACACGCTGTGTCATCTTAGGGATGAATCGCTGGCAGAATAGTCCACCAACAATGGGCAAGATAACAACATATGTGATGCTGAGCAACATACCTATCACATCCACATCGATCATTGTACCGGCTAACAGCCAGACGAGAAGCGGTGTCAGTAGCGGTGCAAGCAGAGTGGATGCAGCGGTCATGCCCACAGAAAGAGCAAGGTCACCTTTGGCCAGATAGGTGATTACATTCGATGCCGTTCCGCCAGGACAGCATCCTACAAGAATGACACCTATCGCCAGCTCTTGCGGAAGCGAGAAAGCCCAGGTCAAAGTCCATGCCAGCAGCGGCATAACGATGAACTGCGAGAGACAACCAATAAGAATATCTTTCGGACGACTCAGCACAATTTTGAAATCCTTCTCCGAAAGCGTCATTCCCATGCCGAACATGATGATGCCGAGCATAGGATTGATTACCCATGTACTAATCCATGTTAGCGATGCAGGCACTATGAGACTCAATATGGCTACAATCAGCACAATCACCCCCATCCATTTGGCTATGAAATTACAGATTTGTTGCATAACGTTTATTTATAATTATTCCAAGGATGATAGCGTTAAATTTCACCACAGCGACTTGATTTTATTCCATTTTATTCATCGTCTTGATTTTCTCCAGCATCATAGCAGCCCACTGGGCATTGCCTGGCAACTGGTAGCGCACATTACCTGTGACAGACGGGGCAAAGATAGTGTGGGCCTGCGGCGTAATGCTAATGGTGCCGCGTTCGCTAAGTGAGAAGAGCGCATCACCCTCAACGGCTTGAATGACACACATGGGGTCCCACATCCTCTGTCCCGTATTGCAGTCACAAGTCATATACACCTGCTTGATAGGATGGCGGTTGGTCCACGACACATCGGAGATGACTTGCTCAGGTGTGTATTCCACGGCTTGTCCCACTTCCATAGGCGAAAGGACCATGTCCACTTCTTTCGGCCACAGCTCGAAGAAGGTTTGTGCAAATGTTATGCCTTGAGCAAAGTTGAAATCGGGCTCTTCGGCATCTCCGAAGACACCGCCCTGCAAATAGATGCACTTCACCTTCTGCCGTACCAGTTCAACACCATTCATGGTAGAGTATTCATCTGCCTCCGACTGTAACAACTGAGCCAGACTAGTGACGAAGCCTGTCGTCACGATGCTCACCGAGTGGTCGGGCTGCTGAGAGAGCAGACGACGATAGAGCTGATAGCCGTCGGGGCGCATCCCGGGTTGGTTGATGGTACGTGGGAACATAGGAGTGACACCATCTGCCTCAGTCATATAGGCCACATGTGCATAGTCTATCCACACCTTCGGATTCTTGATGCCATCCTGCACCAGTCCGATAGGAACATCCTGATGACCAAAAAATGTATTCAACACATCGGCGAAATCAGCATTCGTTTCGCCCTCGCGGTCCACCACAACACCCAGCAACCGGCACAACTGCTGTTCGTCATAGCGGAAGAGCATCTCTAACGCAAAGAGGTCGTCTGTCGATGAACCGATGTCAGTGTCAAGAATGACAATCGGCACCCCCGTGTACGCATTGTCCTGTATCTCAGACTCGTTCTCCTTCGAGCATGATGTCAGCACCATACTACCGCAAATGATGGTGGCGGCAAGCACCCATTTCATTAAATTACTCATTATTTCAATTCACCTTATTATATTTTACCGTTAGCTCAGCCTATGACAAAACAGTCTTCTTCATAATCAAGTGGTGTGGTCTTAAAACTAATTGCCAGTGCAAATATACGATTATTTTCCATTTATATCTCTCATGAAAAACAGTAAAACGTTTGCTTTTTTTCAATCAAGGCAAAACAAAACCGCCGCAAAGGTCAAGAAAAAACTTACGGTGACCGAAATCTTTAACGATAGAAAATTTAGACGTATGGGGCAAAAGTTTATTTGCTTTTGATTTTTGACAAAACAATATTTGCCAAACAAACAGCATATTCGACATCGGATTCCTGAGGTTTCCATGCCAAAGTATAACTCACTTTTGCACCTGTAACTTCATACCCTTTATCTGTCCATACTTTCAGTTTATCTTTCCCAGAGGAAGACAAAGCAGCTACCTCGACACCTTGCATATCTAACAAATATCCGTCCCTGCATTGCAAGTCTTCACCACTCCTGAGACGAAGCACAACATCCTTACGCACCTTGAAGTAGTCGAGCCACACATCATGCATATTCAAAGGTATTGAAATGAATGAGTATTCTTGGGAAGTATTAGGTATAAGATAAAGGTTTCGTTTTGCCCGGGTGAGACCAACATAATAAGTCCTCATGTCATTGACGTCCATTCCATCTGGCACAGGTGACAGAAGAAAAACTGTATCAAACTCACGTCCTTTAGCCTTGTGTATTGTGCTTACAAAGACAGACTTGTCGTCAGCGGCAACAAAGTCTTCAATGTTCGACTCAAATATATATTCACGCAAGTCGCTACGATAGAAGGCTTTATGGGTTATTTCAAAGTCTGAGAAAAAACGTTGCATAACGCTCTGACATGTACTGTCAACATACGCTTCGAGTGTTCGCCGCTTTGCCTCCATCCATTTCTCTTCAGATATCAAAATGTTGTTATCTTTGCCCAATTGTTTCATAAAATATCTGACTTCGGCAAGATTGCCAAAACGGAAACCGCCCATAGATTGTGCAACAGTGGCGTGCAAGCCCCGTTGTTCCAACTCATAAGCCACACGCATTGACTCTTCGTTAGTGCGGGTAAGTATTGCCGTACTCCCTTGGGCACTTATTTCCGCATCCATGAGCGACTTCAAAGTCATCACCTTTCCTTCCTTGCCAATCACGGAATGAATAGGATTATGTTTCATACGCCCAGGAATGCGTTGTACAAAACGGTTAGCGCAGTCAACGACCGCCTTTGCAGAACGATAGTTGTCTGTCATCTCGTAAAGCCTTGCTCCTTCCTGATTAACGATAGACTGCATGTAACGCGAGTCGGAGCCACGGAATGCGTATATATTCTGGTCATCATCGCCCACTGCTATCACACGCATTTCCTCATTCTGTCGCATAAGGGCCTGCACCAGACGAAAATCATCCTGCCCCATGTCTTGAGCCTCGTCGATGACAAGGACACTTTTGGCTATCTTTGATGGTTCCACCTCTCCTTTTTCTATCATCTCAGCCGCAAGGCGCACCACGTCTTTCGACTCTTCCAGACTGCCTTGTTTGCCTATAAGGTCAAAACTATAAGAATGGAATGTCTTAATATCCACATAATGAGCCGCATTATCGACAAGTTTGATAAGTCGCTTCTTGAACTCAGTAGCTGCTGCTCTTGAGAAAGTAAGCATCAATAATTGTTCATGTTTTACATCCTCCAGCAACAGAAGCGAGGCTAACTTATGCACCAACACACGCGTCTTCCCGCTTCCAGGACCAGCGGCGACAACAATATATTTCGACTGCTTGTCGTCGATAATCTCGCATTGGCGGTTGGAGAGTTCTCCAAAAAGCTGGTTGTACTTGGCGGGGGTAATGTTATGATCTATCTGCGCTCGACGTTCATCCTTGAAATACTGATTGATGAATTTGCGGAAATCCATGGTGAAATAGTCGTTAACGAAACGGAGTGCGGCATTGTAGTCGCGCACCATCAAGTTAGCATATTCACCCACAATATGAATCTGTCGAATGCGCTGTTTATAGAATTCGTCCAAAAGACGATACTGTTCTTTACCATATCTTGTGCGACGGTCAGCGACACGGTCAATCTGCATGGTGTTATAGACAACGATGAAGCCTCCTTCAATCTTAAGCAATTCTGTTTTAGAAAGAAAAAGAAGCGCTTCTTCTAAGTCTTCAATAACGGGCTTATCTTGGTCGGAAAACATAGTACCCTGTCGGCTGGCAATGAATTGCTTAAGCAGTTCAACAACAGAAAAATTCACAAGCGTAATCTCTTTACTTGTGTCTCGTCCCACACTGATTTTGTCAACGATAAAGCGACAGATGTCCATTCGACGTTCAAAACGAGCCTGCGTAACGCTCTGTGCAGTCTGTAAACGAACACTCACACTGCCGCTGTATATATGCTCACGTTTGTGGATGTAACCCTTTAACGACAGAAAATGCAGCAATGTCCTTATGCGTTTGATGTTTGAGTATGTAAGGCCAGCCTTGTGAGCTTCCTCGTTAAGCTCCTTGAGGTTTATTCTTTGAGTTTCTTCCTTGAATCTCTGTAACATAAACTGCTCCAGCCTTAATATAATATCAAGACTACGTTTAGACGTGCTTTTCGACACCCACGCCTGCATGTCATGGCTGTCGGCCAGAAGTCCATCCTGTCGCATCAGATTGATGTTTCTGATTACCGTTGCCTTATTCATGCCAAGTATATCGGCCAAATAATCCACACGGCTCTCGGCTTCTGCGCCTCTCCCTTCAACAGTAGCGCGTGCACTGATAAGCGACTTTATTATTCTGGCAGCTTCCTCACGCGATTGTTCGTCGAAAAGCGACGAGTCATTCAATCTACGACGTGCCTCATCCATGTTTTTCACAGCTATGCCTGTTGCAAATATATGAGGAGAATTTGTGCCACGGTGTATGAATCCTGCCTCTTCAAGGGCAGCTATTGCCGCCTTTACGCGTGTCTCTATGTCGTCTACCTCATCGCCCCATCCGGCCTGACGCGCTATATCCAATGGCGAACAGCTGACATTGTTCCGCTTGGAAGTAAGTTCCTTGACGGCTTTCCACACCTGTTGAATCTCGCTGATGCTCAGTTTAGTCTGATTAAGAAGTATAAAGTGCTTGTCAAGGTCGCCGTCAGAAAAAAGCACAAAACATTCAGCCTGCATCTTCGGGTCTCGTCCTGCACGACCTGCCTCTTGAACATAGTTTTCCAACGAATCACTGATGCTGTAGTGTACCACCAACCCGACATCTTTCTTGTCAACACCCATACCAAAGGCCGAAGTGGCCACAATAACCTGAGCTTCACCATCCATAAATGCGTTTTGGTTTTTCACCTTCTCGGACGCCTCCATCTTCCCATTGAAAGGCAAGGCACGAATGCCGTCCTTAATTAAATGTTCTGCCAAATCATGCGTATGGCGAGTACGAGAAGCATAAACTATTGTAGGACAGTTATGACCAATAATTAAAGAGCGCAAAAGATTATATTTTTCAGCAGGGGTATCGGCATGAAGCACAGAATAGCGCAGGTTTTTGCGTTCCGCACTTGCTGCGAACACCTTTAGTTCCAGGCCCAACTTCGACCTGAAATAATCGCAAATATCGCTAATGACTTTTTGTTTTGCCGTTGCCGTAAAACAAGAGACCGCAATGGGGCTGCTTAATTGTTTTTTTTCCTGCAAATGCCTGATAAAATCACCAATATACATGTAATCCACACGGAAATCATGGCCCCAAGCAGAAAAACAATGCGCCTCGTCAATCACAAAGCGGACAACATTTCTGTTAATCAGCAGCCGCTCTATGGTCTTCGAACGCAACATCTCTGGAGCAATGTAAAGTATGTTTGCCGTACCATCGGCCACCTGTTGAATAGCCACAGCCTTTTCTATTGGATCTAGCAAGCCGTTGATGGTTACAGCCTCACTGATGCCTTTTGCAGCCAAATTGTCCACTTGGTCTTTCATCAACGACTGAAGTGGCGAAATGACCACTGTCAACCCATGTGTATTTCGTCCTTCCATCAAAGCAGGCAGCTGGAAAGTGAGACTCTTGCCGCCACCAGTAGGAAAGATTGTGAGCAATGATTCTCCTCGAATGGCTGACTCTACAGCCTGTTGTTGCATCGGAATTCCATCGAAAGTGCGGAACTCTTCATATCCAAAGAATTCTTTAAGTCCATTGTGCGCATCCAAACGATGATGACAATAATCGCAGTCTCCACACGATGTGTCACAAAGCAGGTTAATCACATTGACAACCCGAGGATAATTGCGTAACACCCATGCCGGAGTGATGGAAAAAACATCGTCAGCACTAATCACAGCAAGACAGTAAGATAATTCTACCGGATACTGCTTTGCCAAAATGTTGATGTCTGCACGACTGCACACCCTGCCCTCAAACTCCTTCAAAACCAATTGAGTCAAGTTCGGTTGAACTCTCAAAATCCTGTATAATAAGGATTGCTGATTAGAAGGTGTGTATTTTACATATTTGAAAAAACCTTCAAACTCTTGTGTGTTATGCAACAGCTGATAATATATCTCTTTCTTCTCAGACGACAACTGGTTCCATGCAGCCACTTCGTCATTCAGCAGGTCACGGGCCTTCATGGAGTCATTCACGGGGTTGTTTAGTTCGTCAACCTGAAGTTTGTCGTCCTTCACCAAATGATGATAAGGCCGTTGAGGAAACAAAAGCGGCGACAGAAACAATGTATCTACTATTGTTGGCTTACCCCTTAAAGCAGTGTATTTCAAGTCATGATTAATGATATTATGCCCGCACACCGTGTCACATTTTGACACAAACACATCGAAGTCGGCTTTGGAATGAGTGTGCAATACGGCACCATCCTCTCTCACAACCCCATAATCAGCCACCTTCTTTGTATGCGGATCAACTTCTGTATCAATGAATGCAATCATAACTTCATGCAAAATTAAACAAAAACTTACTACAGCACAACAAAATTATGGAAAAAGTCCATCAAAGCTATTGTATTGCAACCTGAGAGACTGCTTTTGAGGTAAAACATCACAACAAACCTCCGTATCACAGCTTCTCACCCACCAGCCTTTGCATCACGACAGCACACGAGGCGTCGCCAGTGATTGACATGACAGTTCTGCCCATGTCGATGATACGGTCGATGCCGGCTGCCACAGCCACGCACTCCACAGGGATGCCTGCCGAGGCAAACACCATCGCCATCAAAGCCAAGCTGCCACCAGGAATGCCAGGTGTGCCAATAGAAGCTATTGTCGATGCAAAAGCGATGGCCATATACTGGCCCATGGTGAGGTCAATACCGCAACAGTTGGCCATAAACACAGAGGCAACACCAAGATAGATGGCGACACCGTCCATGTTGATGGTGGCACCCAACGACAGCACAAAACGGCCAATCTCCTTGTTGACCCCCAGTTTCTCAGTGCACTGCATGGTGTAAGGCAGCGTCGCCACCGACGAGTCGCTTGAGAAAGCAAACAACATGGCCGACCACATGCCCTTGAAAAACTTCAACGGAGAAATCCTTCCCAACACTCCCACCGCAGTAGCATAGACAACCCCAGCATGGACGGCGAAACACAGGTATGCCAACGCCAGAAGAGCCGCATACGACCCCAACACAGCAGGGCCGTTTTCGACCACCACGGGAGTCAACATGCAGAACACCCCTATTGGAGCCAACGCCATGATGTATTCCAAAATCTTGCCAACCACATCATTGAAGCTGAGAGTAACCTTGCGGGCTATCTCGCCCTTCTCGCCCACATGCACCATGGCGACACCGAAAAAGACGGCCATCACAATGACCTGCATCATCGCCATGGAACCGACAGGCTCAAGAATATTGCTCGGAAACAAGTTAACCAATTGTTCCATCATCGACAGATGCGGAACATCTACGGCAGCAACTGTCACATCGGTACTTATGCGTATGACAGGAAGAAAACCTCTCAAAAGACTGGGCACAAGCAATCCCAAAGCCACGGCAAAGAGTGTTGTCACCATAAAATAAATCACGGCACGAAGCCCCAACTTGCCAACCTTCGAGATATCGTTCATCGACAAGATGCCAGCCATTATGGAAAACAAGACAAGCGGAACGACAATGAACTTAAGCAGGTTCAGGAAGATGACACCAATAGGCTTGACATAGCTGTTGACAAAGTCAGCCTGGTTATGTAACAACACACCAGCTATCACAGCCAGCAAAAGGGCAATGCCTATTTGAGCGGTCAGAGACAGTTTCTTCATCTTGCAATTATGTGATTGAGTAACAATTATTTGGCTTTAACACTTTTTTGATGCGTCTTAAGCAGTTTCACCGCTTGCGCGTATGGACTTGAGGTGACACTCACGAAATAGGCCGCTATGTCGGTGGTGTAGGTGTTTTTGTAGTAGCCTTTGGTGAAGAGTTCTTCATCGGTGAAGCTCTCGGCGAGGCAGAGCATTTCCCCGTGGGTCTCATGCAGCAGGCGCTTGGCCTCCTCCAAACTGGTGTTTTGGTGTTTCTCCACAAGCATCTTGTCCATTTCGTGGTAGTTTTTGCGGTACTCGTCAGGCAGATAGTCTCTTGGGTGACCTTCTCGGATGTTATTCACAAACTCACGCATCAGTACCTGCCACTCATAGAGGTGGATCAACAGGTCGCGGAGGCTGCGGTCGTATTGCCATCGCACACCACATTTCTTAGGGTCGGCAGCGAAGTCGAATGGAGCCGAAATTGCATCTTCGCTCATCTTGGATATCTGTTCGTTGAGTTTAACATAACCGTCAGACATAACGGTTATCAGCTCCTGTTTGTTGGTCGGATTGGACATGTGTTTTAGGTTAAAGTAGTTTGCGGCAAAGATACGTTTTTTTTGCATGGAAATATTGTCGTGGCAAAACCACGCCGATTGTTGGATTGCTTACATTTTTTTCTTCGTAATAAAAAATGCGACTATCATTTATTTTTTTCTCTTTACGAACTTGCAAGTCGATCTCAAATCGGAATTCTCTATTTTGGAACCTATATATATACTAGAGATAATTTTGCTTTCGAAATGATGAAATCCGCAGCGTGAAAAGAAACTCCATACAATAATTCGCGTCATCATGCGTTACACAATAAATAGAAATCATTATGACATATCTACTTATTCTTTTGGCTGTCTCGCTCGCAGTATCGGCTGTGGGCTGGAAGTATTTCATCTATTTCTTTAGCCTCGGCTACGGCTATGGCGTAGCTGCTTTGGCAGTTACCATGGGCGTGATGCACTACGACAGCCTCCGCTTGCCAACGATAGCCCTTCTCGTCTTGCTGTTCATCTTCGGGGTGAGGCTTGGCACTTATCTTTTCCTACGCGAACGCAAAGCCACGGCCTACCGTAAAATACTCTACGACCCCACGCTGCAACAGAAAAAGCCCATTAGCGTGATAATCACGGTATGGCTCTTCTGCGCCATGCTGTATGTAGCTCAGGTGAGTCCAGTAGAGTTCCGCCTTTCCAACACGACCGAAGGCATTGAGGCTAACGAGACATGGGCTTGGGTCGGTGCCGCCGTGGTGCTGGCAGGCATCTTGCTCGAGGCACTCAGCGACGCACAGAAATCGGCAGCCAAGAAGCGTGACCCCAAACGCTTTGTCAACACTGGTCTCTACCGCATCGTGCGCTGTCCCAACTACCTCGGCGAGGTGGTCATCTGGACTGGTGTGATGCTAAGCGGCATAGGCGCAGGCCTCACGTGGTGGCAGTGGCTCATAGCAGCCATAGGCTACATCGGCATAGTCTATGTCATGTTCAGCGGTGCACGCCGACTGGAGCTGCGCCAGAACGAGGTATATGGCAACGACCCAGAATACCAAGCCTACGTCAAGAAGACTCCCATACTGATACCACTTCTGCCCATTTATTCCGTTGTCCGTTATGAATGGCTCAAGGCTTGATTTGTTTTCGCAAAACGGGACACTCTCTCCGAAAGATGTGACACCATGGCAGACATTCTCCGGCATGGGCATGACTTTTCACCTGCAGTCATACGATTGGGACAGTTGCGCCTGCCTCTCATATCTCACCATGCGCACCTTCTTAGGCGTGATGAAGATGGAAACACTCATCTGCACGCCATACGCCAAGGATATGCCTCTCTTCTCCTACGACCTTATCAATGCTCTGGGAAGGAAAACCTTGCTTGTGGAAGTATATGACACTCTGATTGAACCCGCCGACCTATCAGCAATGCAGGCCGTCAAAGAGTCGTACCGTGACTTGAATGACAAAGTCCCGAAGTCCGCATGGTACGACAGCATGCGTCTCCAGCCCAGCACAGCCAAAACAGGACCAAAGGCTCGTCTGTCAGCACTGGCCACAGAGATGACTGAAGCTTACATAGGCCTCTTCACTTCGGCCAGAGAAGTTGACCCTGTTGCCAAAACAGCCCGTAACAACACATACGTGGAAGGCCTCATCAACAACGGAGGTCCCGCTTTCGACACCATAAGCAAGATGCTTGGCACCGATGCCGCAAAGAGCCTCTTCCGACGTTTTATTTTCGGCACAAAATAATAAGACATCAGGCACAAAAAAAGCAACCCAAGCTTTCGCCTGGATTGCGGAATTATTGATTATCAGAGTTTTACACCCTCTTTCCCATCTCATACGCCTCCTGCAGTTTAGCGTTGCCGGCAATCTCGTTCGGACCGCCCACGTCGCCGCAGAAGAGGTGGCCTTTGAGTGCGGACTTGCCGTAACAGTCGATCCAGCCGGTGAGGCCGCCCTCGGCACGCTTCGGCACGAACTCCTCGTTCTCGGCCGCGGTGGTCAGCAGATAGACGTCGCGGAAGCGGTAATCTTTGGGATACATGGCGTTCATACGGTCGATGAGGGTCTTCATCTGGCCGCTCATCTCGTAGTAGTAGATGGGCGTGGCCCAGCAGACCACATCGGCGTTGAGCACGCTCTCCATAATGGCCGGCACGTCGTCCTTGATGACGCATGCGCCCGTCTTCTGGCACGACAGGCAGCCGACACAGAACTTGATTTCCTTGCCTCTCAGCGAGACAAACTCCACTTGATGCCCGGCGGCTTCCGCGCCCTTGGCAAATTGCTCCGCCATCGCATGGCTGTTCGAGCCCGGGCGGAGACTGGTTGAAATTACGATAACTTTTTTCATATTGGTAGTTGTTTGTTGTTTGCTAAATTGGAATTTATAAGTCTAAAATAGACTGTATCATTTGTTCATAGTCAGTTTTTATTAAAAAGACCTTTTCTCCTGCAGTCTTAAAACCATCGATGTACCTCCTATTGTCATCCTTCAGACTCGCTATGGTGCAATTGCCGA